>ENA-UEQJ01000256-UEQJ01000256.1-human-gut-metagenome-genome-assembly--contig:-NODE-256-length-43517-cov-8.479765_pt1 | contig 43517 bp, 36 predicted proteins | sample MGYA00242937_ERZ507938 | MGnify/ENA primary metagenome ERZ507938 (study PRJEB26167, sample SAMN06115437) | human gut metagenome | host: Homo sapiens | place: China:Gansu | collected 2015-07-03 | study...
ATGGCCAACGCCTTCCGGGAGCTGATCGCAGACGCGGGAGAGGTCTACATCATGGGCCACTCCTTTGCGGATATGGATGCCGTGGGCGCTGCCGCGGGTATTTGCTGCGCTGCACGGAAGCGGGGAAAGCAGGCCCGGATCGTCATTGACCGGGAGCACACCGCGGCCGAGACCCTGATCGCCCGGCTGGACGCGCTGCCGGAGTACAGCGGCGTGTTCCTTACCCCTGCTGAGGCATTTTTGCAGATGCGGGCCGACACGCTTCTGGTGGTGGTGGATACCAACCGTCCGGACATGGTGGAAAATCCCCAGCTTTTGGAATCCTGCAACCGGGTGGCGGTCATTGATCATCACCGCCGGGCAGCGACTTATATCGAAAATGCTGCCTTCAACTTCCACGAGCCTTACGCCTCGTCCGCCAGCGAACTGGTGACGGAGCTGCTGCAATATCTGGTGGAGCCTACCGACCTTCTGCGGGAGGAAGCAGGGGCGCTGCTGGCAGGTATCGTGCTGGATACCAAGCACTTCACTCAGCGGACCGGCGGCCGCACCTTTGAGGCGGCGGCCTTCCTGCGGCGTTCCGGCGCGGATACGGCGGAGGTCCAGCGGCTGTTCCAAGGCGATTTGAAGGATATGGTCACGAAATACGACATCATCCGCCGCGCGGAGATGTACCGGAGCAACATCGCGGTCTCCGTGGTGGAGGAGCCGGGCGTGGACCGCGTTGCGGCAGCTCAGGCGGCGGACGATCTGCTGACCCTGAAGGGCGTTCAGGCTTCCTTCGTGATCTACGCCGCCGAGGGAGCGGTGCTGATGTCAGCCCGTTCTCTGGGCGAGATCAACGTGCAGGTGATCCTGGAGGCCTTGGGCGGCGGCGGCAACTCTACCACCGCAGGCGCACGGATCGAGGACACGGACCCGGAGAGCGTCCGTCAGCAGTTGATTGGGGTCTTGGACGCATACTTTGAAAAGTGAGGTGGCCTATGAAGGCGTTTTTGAAGGCGTATGCGGTCTGCCTGATCCTGATGGAGGTATTTATCTTCTTCGGTGGGTGGATGCTGTTTGATCTCAGAGGTACCGGCATCTATCGGGCAGGCGCTGTGATCGCACTGATTCTGGCGATTGCTGTCTGCGCGTGGAGCAGCACGGCACAAAAGGTCGAAGCGCTGGAAGCGGAGCTTCAGGAATTGAAAAAGCAAATTTATTCAGAACATTCGGAGGATATATAACATGAAAGTGATTTTACAGCAGGACGTGAAGGGTCAGGGCAAGAAGGGCGAGATGATCGAGGTTTCCGAGGGCTACGGCCGGAACTTCCTTCTGCCCAGAAAGCTGGCGGTGCCTGCCACGGCGGATGCCATCAACACCATGAACCTGAAAGAGAAGGCCCGCAAGGCCGAGGAAGCCCGGCTGAAGGCTGAGGCGCAGGAGATCGCCGGGAAGCTCCAGAACTGCCCCGTGAAGCTCAGCGCCAAGGCCGGCAACGGCGGCAAGCTGTTCGGCGCCGTGACCAACAAGGAGATCTCCGAGGGCCTGAAGGCCCAGTACGGCGTGGATATTCCCAAGCAGAAGATTGTGCTGGATGAGCCGATCAAGGCCTACGGCAGCTATCAGGTGAAGGCCAAGCTGGGCTCTGAGGTCAGCGGTACCGTGTACGTCACTGTCTGCGAGGAGAAGTAAGACTAATTCAAGGGGGATCAGGATACACCGTCGCGGCAATACGATTTGCAGTCTCTATGATAAGACTGCAAATCGTGCCGCATCCTCGAAACAGCCTTGCTTATTCCGCCACTGGCGGCGCTGCGGCGGTTTCCTCTTGAGCAGCCCTCGCACCAGTGAGATCCACTCACTGGTGAACGCTGCCCAAGGCAGCTGAGTCAATGTGTTTTTGCCAGGTACAGAAGGTGAATTGCCCCGCAGGGGCAAGAGAGGCTCCCCTGGGGGACGCCCTGACAAAAATGATTGCATGTCTGAATGTCTAACTTGCGCTTCCGGAGAAGCGGGAAGGAGAGTTCCATGGCTAACGAAGATCTTCTGCTGCGGCAGATGCCCCATTCGTTGGAAGGCGAGCAGGCCGTTTTAGGTTCCATGCTCATCGACGAGGGCTGCGTCAAGGACGTGATGGATAAGCTGGTGCCCTCGGACTTCTACCTGCGGCAGAACCGGGAGATTTTTGAGACCATCTACACCATGTTCACCTACGCCCGGCCTATTGACGGCATCACCGTCTGCGAGGAGATGCAAAAGGCCGGGACTTATGACGAAAATACCACCCGCTCCTATCTGGCGCAGCTCATGGAGATCACCCCCACCAGCGCCAACGTGATGGAGTATGTGGCCATCGTTCGGGATAAGGCGTTGCTGCGGGGCGTTGCTCAGGCGGCGGGGGAGATCACGGTGCTGGTGCAGGAGGGCATCGGAGAAGCCGCTGCCATTCTGGAAGCTGCCGAGCAAAAGATCTACGCCGTCCGCCGCGGCCAGAGTGCGCAGGATATGGTGCCTCTGCGAATGGTGCTGCCGGATGTGCTGGACCGGCTCAACGAGATGAGCGAGAGCGAAAGCCGACTTCCGGGCCTGTCCACCGGCTTGTCCGCTGTGGACCGGAAGATCAGCGGCCTGAATAAATCGGACCTGATCCTGCTGGCGGCCCGTCCCGGTATGGGAAAAACCTCCTTTGCGCTGAACGTAGCACTGAATGTGGCGAAGTCTGAGAAAAAGACCGTGGCCATGTTTTCGCTGGAAATGTCCCGGGAGCAGCTGGCGACCCGGCTTCTCAGCTCCGAGGCCTGTGTGGAGAACACCCGGCTTGTTACCGGCTCTCTGCGGGAGACGGACTGGGAGAAGATCGCCGCCGCTGCCGGCGTATTGAATAGAGTGGATATCCGTATTGACGATAACCCCATGCTGAGCGTGGCGGATATGAACGCCAAATGCCGCCGGATCGACAGCTTGGGCCTAGTAGTCATCGACTATCTGCAGTTGATGACCTCCGCATCCGGTGGACGCAGCGGCGAGAACCGTCAGCAGGTGGTCAGCGAAATGTCCCGTATGCTGAAGGTCATGGCCAAGGAACTGAATGTGCCGGTGATCTGTCTGAGCCAGTTGTCCCGTGCTAACGAGAAGCGGGACGATAAACGGCCCATGCTGTCGGACCTCCGTGAATCCGGCGCCATCGAGCAGGATGCCGACATCGTAATGTTCCTGTACCGTGACGATTACTATAACGAGGATTCCGAAAAGCGGAATATTGCCGAGTGTATCGTAGCGAAAAACCGTCACGGCGAGACCGGCAAGGTGGAGCTGCGGTGGATGCCGGAGTACACCACCTTTGCCACGCTGGAAAACCGCTATGATGAGGATGACTGATCCTCTGACGGCGGTGGAGCTGCCGGAGGGCGGCGCACTGTGCGCCGTGTCCGGCGGACTGGACTCCATGTGCCTGCTGGAAATGACGGTCCGGCAGGGACAGAAGCAGGGACGGCGGGTAGCCGCTGCCCATTTCAATCACCAGCTCCGGGGGGCGGAGGCGGACCGGGACGAGGCCTTCGTCCGGGACTGGTGCGCCGCCCGTGAAATTCCTTTTTTCGCGGGCCGGGGCGATGTCCGGGCCTTTGCGGAGAAAACCGGGCGCACCGTTGAGGAAGCCGCCCGGCAGCTGCGCTATGAATTTTTGGAGAAGATCCGGCGGCGGGAGGGCTTTGGCTGCATTCTGACCGCCCACCACGCCGATGACAGCGCGGAGACCATGCTGTTAAATCTGCTGCGGGGCACGGGCCTGAAAGGGCTGACTGGCATTCCGGAAAAGCGGGACTGTATCCTGCGTCCGCTGCTGAGTGTGACCCGGGCGGAGCTGGCGGCTTACGCCGCAGAACACCGCATCCCCTTTGTGGAGGATTCCACCAATGGGACGGACGATGCGGCCCGGAACATGCTGCGCCATCAGGTGCTCCCGGTTTTGAAGAAGCTGAATCCCAGAGTTGTGGAGAACATGAGCCGCACGGCATCGCTGCTGGCGGCGGATGAAGCGGCTCTGGACGCTGCGTGTCGAAAACTGCTGGCCCAATGCGCCGTGACCCCAAACGTTTCCGGGACAGTTCCTCTTGCCATGCTGCAAGATGCGTCGGAGGCCCTGCGGGGACGGCTGGTGCTGGCGGTGCTGGCGGCAGTGGCTGGCCATGAAAAGGATTTGACTGCCGCTCATATCCGGGCGGTTTTGACGTTGGACCGGGGCCAGCTTTCTATGCCCTACGGCGTCACGGTCCTCCGGGAGCCGGCGGCGCTGCGCTTTTTCAAGGCGGTGTCTGCGCCGGCGGTGCAGGCCGTTACCGTGGGAGAGATCATCACATTCGGTCAGTGGCAGGTTAGTCTGGCAGAGTCGGCCGGTGAGGGTGTTCTCATTTCCATCTCGGAGACCGCCGACCTGACTGTGACGGCCTGGGACTCCAAGGACCGACTGAACGGCCGCACTGTCAAGCGCCTGTGCGGAGAACGGGGAATTTCCCCACAGGAGCGGGACCGGCTTCCGGTCCTGCGGGTGAACGGCATCGCGGCGGCGGTGCCGGGGCTGCCTATCCAGGAAAATTTCGCACCGGACCGATATGAGCGGGCGGTGCGGGTGATATTTTTAAAAGTGACAGAGGAGAACAACAATGAATAGTGAGATGGAGAAAGACATTCTCAAGGTTCTGGTAACGGAAGAGGAGCTGAAGACCCGAATCGCGGAGTTGGGTGAGGAACTGTACAAGCGGTATGAGGGACACCGCCCCCTGTTTCTGGGGGTGCTGAAGGGCTCCTTCATTTTCATGGCTGATTTGATGCGGGCTTCCCAGCTGATGTGCGACGTGGAGTTCATCGCTGTCAGCTCTTACCAGAACGGCACCGTGTCCAGCGGACGGGTGCAGATCACCCATGATCTCCAGCAGGACATCACGGGCCGGGAGATCGTCATTGTGGAGGATATTCTGGACTCCGGCAATACCCTGGCCTTCCTGAAAAGCTACCTGATGGCAAAGGGTGCCAAGAGCATCTCTATCGTGACGCTGCTGGATAAGCCCTCCCGCCGGGAAAAGGCGGTGGAAGCGGATCTGTCCGGCTTTGTGGTGCCGGACGAATTCGTGGTGGGCTACGGTCTGGATTATGCCCAGCTTTACCGGAATCTGCCTTACATCGGTGTGCTGAAGCCCGCCGTTTACGAAAACACCTGAGCATGACCGGCGCTTCCCGGCAGGTGCGGGAACCGCCGCAGCCGCCTGTATGCGGCGATAATACAGAAAGGGGGGATCCCCCGTATGGTAAAAAGAAGACCCGGCGTCAGCATTCTGCCGCTGATGCTGATCGTGATTTTATGTGTCAGCTGGCTGACCCAGCTCAATCAGCGGGATGAGATGACCTATGATGAGATGGTGCAGCTTTTTGAGCAGCAGAAGGTGGAAGCCTTCCGCTTTACGGATTCCAGCACGCTGATGCTGCAGGTCAAGGGCAGCGACCAGCCGGTCCGCTGCCGGATCCATGACTATACCCTCTTTTACAGCGATCTCAACGATCTGGTAAAGGAGCAGAAAGCAGCAGGGATCATCAAATCTTACAGCTATCCCCCTCCGGAGGGGACTGACTGGCTGGGGATCATGCTCCCCTATCTGATGATGGCGCTGATGTTCGGCGGTATGTGGTACCTCATGAGCGTCCGGGCACAGGGAGGCATGGGGCCGGACCGGATGGCAAAGTTTGGCTCCGCACAGATCCGTGGTCTCAGCGAAAAGGATAAGCAGGTCACCTTTGCCGATGTGGCGGGAGCCGACGAGGAAAAGGAGGAGCTCCGGGAGATCGTGGAGTTCCTAAAAAATCCAAAGAAGTATATCGATCTGGGCGCCCGAATCCCCAAGGGCGTGCTGCTGGTGGGCCCTCCGGGTACCGGCAAGACGCTGCTTGCCAAGGCGGTGGCCGGCGAGGCCGGCGTGGGCTTCCTGTCCATTTCCGGTTCCGACTTTGTGGAACTGTATGTGGGCGTAGGCGCCAGCCGTGTCCGGGACCTGTTTGAGCAGGCGAAAAAGCAGTCCCCCGCCATTGTGTTCATTGACGAGATCGACGCCGTGGGCCGCCAGCGCGGCACCGGTCTGGGCGGCGGTCATGACGAACGTGAGCAGACCTTGAACCAGCTTTTGGTAGAGATGGACGGCTTTGCCGCCAACGAGGGCGTGGTGGTCCTGGCCGCCACCAACCGGGCGGATGTGCTGGACCCCGCATTGCTGCGGCCCGGACGGTTTGACCGGCAGGTGTATGTAGGTCTGCCGGACATCAAGGGCCGGGAGGAGATCCTGAAGGTCCACGCCAAGGGGAAACCCCTTGCGGAGGACGTGAGCCTCCGTAAGCTGGCTCAAGGCACTGCGGGCTTTACCGGCGCGGATCTGGAGAACCTCATCAACGAGGGCGCGCTGCTGGCAGCCCGGAAGGATCAGCACTTCATCACCATGCAGGATCTGAAGGATGCGGAGATCAAGGTCATCGCCGGTCCGGAGAAAAAGAGCCGGGTGATCCCCCAGCACGAGCGGGAACTGACAGCCTATCACGAGGCGGGCCATGCGGTGGTCATGCACATGCTGCCGGGACAGGACCCGGTGAGCCAGATCACTATTGTCCCCAGAGGTATGGCCGGCGGTATGACCATTTCCCTGCCGGAGGAGGACCGCTCTTACCTTTCCAAGCACTACATGGAGGATCAGATCGTGGGTCTGCTGGGCGGCCGTGTGGCTGAGAAGCTGTGTCTCAACGATATTTCCACCGGCGCCAGCAACGACATCCAGCGTGCCACCGCCATTGCCCGGAAGATGGTGACGGTATATGGCATGAGCGAGCGGCTGGGAACCGTGTCCTTTGACAGCGGCAATGACGAGGTGTTCATCGGACGCACCATGGGACACAGCCGGGGCTATTCCGAGGCTGTGGCCGCCCAGATCGATCAGGAGGTCAAGGATCTGGTGGACGGCGCCTACCGCCGCTGCCAGGATATTCTGGAAGCGCAGCGGGATAAGTTGGAGCAGGTGGCCCAGTACCTGCTGGAGCACGAGACTATGGAGCGGGATGCCTTCCTGACGGTGTTCGGAGAGAAAACCCATGAACAGCCGGAGGACGTTCAGACTGCGGACGCCGAGGATCAAGACTAAAGTACACGCCGGGGGAGCTATGCTCCCCTGGCGTTCAGCGTGGCGAAAATATTTTCGCCACACTGCTCTTATTTTCAGAACTTTATTAAAGTCCTGAAAATATTTGATTTCAATGATGCGGGACACCCTTCTTGGGTTTCCCGCACACACCCTTTACCCGCAAGGGGTATGCAGCATCCGTAAAGCGGCAGAGCCGCTAACGGCTGCCCTACCTTACCGTCACGGAGGATCTACCACTTTATCGATAGTTTCACACGCCGGAGGAGCATAGCTCCCCCGGCGTTGCATTTTAGGCGGACTTCGTGTATACTGGTAACAATTTCTGAAACCGAGACGGGCTTGGAAAAGCCTTTGCAAAAAGGAGCGTTTATGTACTATGTGATTTTCGGCCTGCTGGGGGCGGCGCTGCTGGGCGCCGATCAGTGGGTCAAGGCCTGGGTCATGGGCCATTTGCAGATGGGGGAGACCACTTCTTTGTTTCCGGGATTTCTGGAACTGATGCGGGTCCACAACTACGGCGCGGCGTGGTCCAGCTTTGCCGGGCAGAAGTGGCTGCTGCTGGGTGTCACCGGCGTCATTTTGGCGGTGGTACTGTGGGTGCTGGCTCGGAAGATCGTCCGGCACCCGCTGGGGATCTGCGCCTGCTGCCTGATCCTCTCAGGCGGCATCGGCAATATCATCGACCGGTTCCGGCTGGGCTATGTGGTGGATATGCTCCGCTTCCAGTTCTGGCCCAGCTATCCCACGTTCAACGTGGCGGATGTGTGCATCGTGTCCGGGGCTATTCTGGGCGCGATCTACTATGTGTTACTCTATGAAAAGCATGACAGGAGGAAAACGGATGGAGCCTCTGATCCTGCAAACGGCCAGTGAGGACGCCGGAAAACGGCTGGACGCATGGCTGGCAGAGCAAACGGAGCTGACCCGCTCCGCCGTTCAAAAGCTGATGGAGGAGGGCCGGGTGACGGCGGCGGGAAAACCCCTCGCTAAAAACACCCGGCTGACCGGCGGGGAAACGGTGTCTGTGGAACTGCCGGAGCCGGAGGCGGTGGACATCGTGCCTCAGAATATCCCGCTGGACGTGGTGTACGAGGACGAGGACGTCATCGTGGTGAACAAACCGAAGGGCCTGGTAGTCCACCCCGCACCGGGACACCCGGACGGGACACTGGTGAACGCCCTGCTGTATCACTGCGGGGACAGTCTTTCCGGGATCAACGGAGAACTGCGGCCCGGCATCGTCCACCGCATTGACCGGGACACCTCCGGTCTCATCATCGCCGCAAAAAACGACTTCGCCCATGTGAAACTGGCGGAGCAGCTTCAGGATCACACGCTGGCCCGGACCTACCGCTGCATCGTCACCGGCAATCTTCGGGAGGATACCGGGACGGTGAACGCTCCCATCGGCCGCTGTCCGACAGACCGGAAGAAAATGGCTGTGGTGGCCGGCGGACGGAACGCCGTGACCCATTGGACGGTGCTGGAGCGCTATCCCGGTGTGAATTATGTAGAGTGCCGTCTGGAAACGGGCCGCACCCACCAGATCCGGGTGCACATGGCCTACATCGGCCATCCGATTTTGGGAGATACCGTATACGGCAACAAAAAACCGGTCCCCGGTTTGCAGGGACAGTGCCTTCACGCTGTAGGGCTGAAATTTATCCATCCCCGCACGGGAGAATTGGTGGAGCTGACCTGCGGTCTGCCGGAGGAATTTGAAAAGCAGCTGAAAAAATACCGGAATATGGCATAAGCAAGGGGCCTCGCTGAAAGCGAGGCCCCTGAGACTGTCGATAAAGTGGTAAATTCTCCGCGACGGTAAGGTAGGGCAGCCGTTAGCGGCTCTGCCGCTTTACGGATGCTGCATACCCCTTGCGGGTAAAGGGTGTGCGCGGGAAACCCAAGAAGGGTGTCCTGCGCCATTGAAATCCTAAGTTTTCAGAACTTTTATAAAGTTCTAAAAACTTGTTTAGCGGGACGAAAAGGCTTTTTCGACACGCTGATTTCCTTTTTCATGCCGCTCTCCCGGCGTTTTTTCCTTGAAAGCCCCTTGACAATTTGGTTTACACATTGTAGACTGCAAGTAGAAGGTCTACATGTAGTAAACCTCGGAGGTGAACCTATGAGCGATTTGAAAATGGGACCGGTGGAGACCCGGTTCGCGGAGATCATCTGGGACAGGGAGCCGGTCGGCTCCACGGAGTTGGTCCGACTGGCGGAGGAGGCCCTTGGTTGGAAAAAGTCCACCACCTACACCGTTCTGAAACGGCTGTGTGACCGGGGCATCTTCCAAAACGAGGGCGGCACCGTCACCAGCCGGCTGTCCCGGGCGGACTATGACACCGCCCAGAGCCAGCAATTCGTGGAGGAAAGTTTTTCCGGCTCCCTGCCCGCGTTTATCACGGCGTTTACCCGGCGAAAAAAGCTGACAGAGGACGAAATTGCGGAGCTGCAAAAGCTGATCGATCAGAACAGGAGGTAGCGTATGGGCAAGTTTGTAATGCACCGGCTGTTTCCCATCGTCTGTAATATGAGCCTCACCGCCAGCGTGGTGATTCTGGCGGTACTGGCAGTCCGCCTGCTGCTGCGGCGGGCCCCTAAGGTCTTTTCCTATGCCCTGTGGGCGGTGGTGCTGTTCCGGCTGCTGTGTCCGGTGTCCGTCACCTCCGCTGTGTCCCTGCTGGGAGCGCTGGGCGCTCCGGCCCAGGAGCGGACCGCCGTTACCAGCGTGGTGGAGTATGTCCCGGCGGATATCGTCCGCAATATGGCCCCCGCGGTGACGCCTTTGCCTCAGGAGCCGTTCCCGGCGGAACCCGGTGAGAACATCGTCAGCACCGCCCCCAGCGTGACTCAGCCTGCCGCTGCCCCAGCCTCGCCCCTCAGCGGCCCTGTGGCGGTCCTGACCCTGACGTGGCTGACGGGCATAGCCCTGCTGCTCCTTTACAGCGTGGTCTCGCTGCTGCGGCTCCGCCGCCGCCTGGTGGGAGCCGTGCGATTGGAGGACAACATCTATCTGGCGGACCACATCCCCTCCCCCTTTGTCATGGGCCTGTTCCGGCCCAAGATCTACCTGCCCTCCACCCTGACGGAAACGGAGCGAGGCTACATCCTGCGCCATGAGCAGTATCACCTCCGCCGCCGGGATCATGTGGTGAAGCTGCTGTCGTTTCTGGCCCTGTGCGTCCACTGGTTCAACCCGCTGGTGTGGGCGGCGTTCATTTTGGCGGGGAAGGACATGGAGATGAGCTGCGACGAGGCGGTGGTCAAGGAACTGGGCGAGGACATCCGGGCGGACTACTCCGCCTCCCTTCTGAGCCTTGCCACCGGTCGGCGCATCGTGGCGGGGATGCCCCTTGCCTTCGGCGAAGGCGACACCGGCGGACGCATCCGGAACCTGCTGAACTGGAAACGGCCCCAGCCGTGGATCATCGCCGTGTGCGCCGTGGTCTGCGTGGGTCTGATCGCCCTCTGCGCCGCCAATCCCAAGGGGAGCGGCACCCCAACGGAAGATCCCCCGGCGGACCGGACGGAAACCGGCCAGTGGCCCAGCGTGGCGGCCTACGTCCAGCAGGTAATGCTGTCTCAGACGGAGGCACGGTATTACGCGGAAAACGCCGACGGCACTGTCAGCGACCAGCCTCATACCGCCGCGGTGACGGATCGAAAGCTGGAATATCTGACGAAGGGCGGCGAGCTGGCCGGACTGACTCCCGACGGCGTGTTGGAGGAATGGGAATATTTCTATCTGGTGAAGCTGGATGTGGACACGGATTCGGTAGCCCTGGTGGGCGGACAGTATTATGACGACGAGGAATACTTCTCGTTAGACGATCGTCATGTAATAGTGGCCCTGCGGCACGATGACGGCAGCTACGACATCCTCTGCGACGACCCCATCAATGACGGCGGCGATTTCTTCGGCTATCACAACACCATAGAGGAGGCCATTTACGACTGGTATGTGACGGATCAAAATTTGGATCTGCCGCTGTATGTGGAGGACTGGATCGACCAAATCAACTACAACAACCCCAATGACAAGCCCGGTAACTATCCCGTCCACCGCTATGATGTGGACGGCGGCTATCTCTACATTCCCGGCAGCGCATGGATCATGGCGGACGTGACGGCCCATCGCAGTCATGGTCACTGGGAATGGTATTCCGGCTATGATACCGGCTCCATCCTTACGGTAGACCGGTTCACCCAGACCTTGGAGGACGAATATATTACCTCCCGGAAGCAGGGCTTTGAACCGCTGGATGATACCAAGCAGATCTGGAAACGGCGGCAGGACGGCATAAACGAGCGGTACTACTTCTACCCCACCGCCGATGGGAACGGCTGCTGGCGGATCTGGACTTTGTGGACGGATCTGGGCATCAGCGACTATCCCTACATCTTCATCGAGCCTCAGGTGATGTACCTCATGGCGGAGAGCTTCACGCCGACGGAGAGCTTTCCCGCCGCCGGCGCATCCACCCGAACTACGATGACCTCCACCTACCGGGCGGAGGTGGACGGGCGCGCCGCGGATCTTACGGTCTCCTACACGGTGGAGCAGAAAAACGGCGAGCCGCGGCTCTGTTCTCTGGACAGCGCCCGGGCCAGAAACGTTCACGGCTGGGAGCAGGTGCATCTGGCAGCCACGGTGGAGCAGCATCAGTCGCTGTTCGGTTCGGGCCTATATCAGTACCTCGTTCCAGTATTCTACGAGGCCGACCGAGGCAATGGCTGGGAAACCTTTCAGGCCGTGGTGGAGATCTCGCTGACAGGGCAGTACAGTCCCCGGCACGCCCTGACGCAAGAGGAGCTGGCCGCCTACAACGCCGTTATGGACCCTGCGGTCCGGGATGAGAGCGGTGACATTGTGGACTTTCACATCCAGCCCTTCAGTTACTTCTTTTCCTCTTATTATGAAAATGTCAGGAACCTGAATTTTGAGGAATTTATCCGCTATTTCCCGGACAGCGGCCAGGCGACTGAGGCGGAATTTGAGGCGTTGAAAAAGCTGGATAACTGGCCGTTCAAGCAGGTGGCGCGCATGGAGGATATGCCGGTACCCATCCACCGGCACACAGTTTCCAGCATCAACGAGGTGCTGACCCGCTGGGGCGGCATCACCACGAGTAATCTGGACACCTCCGGCGTCTGCTATCTGGAGGAATACGACGCTTACTATACGTTTACCTCAGATTTCAATATGTTCTATTTTATAGCGGAATCCGGCGAACAGGTCGGAAACTACGTTTATCTGCGTAAATCTGTTGAAAACGGAAATATTGCAGTCCTGACCCTGCGCCTGATGCCGGGAACGGACGAATGGCAAATTGTGTCCCACTGGCGCTCTGGCAGTTGAACCACATAAAAAGTCAGGCGTTGGAAAACCAACGCCTGACTCAGCGTGTCGAAAAGTCTTTTCTCCCCGCTGAGCAAGTTTTTAGAGTTTTATAAAAACTCTGAAAACTAAGGATTTCAATGGCGCAGGACACCCTTCCTGGGTTTCCCGCGCACACCCTTCCTTCCCGTTGCGGAAAAATTACCACTTCATTGACAAACTCAGTCAGGCGTTGGAAAACCAACGCCTGACTTTTGCAATTTCTATGTCCTTTTTATTTGTCAGTCCTTCCGGTACTCCGGCTTCCAGAGCAGTTCCTCAAAGCTCTTGATATACACGTCGCAGAAGGAGCGCATTTCCTTCTCGTCCCCGGCAAAAAAGCTGTCGTAAACCCCTACCACCCGCATTTTGGCGCTGCGGGCGCCCTTGCAGGCGGCAAGGCTGTCGTCAAACAGGGTACAGGTCTCCGGCTCTACACCGTACCGCTCCGCCACCCCCAGCCACAGACGCTTGTCCTTCTTCTCAATGCCCAATTCCTGAGCAAAGGTGACGGACTCGAAGTACTTCATCAGATCCAGCTTTTCCATGGCGGTGTGGCAGTGCACCGGCACGCTGGAGGTCACCAGCGCCATCCGTCGGTTTTCCGCCTTGCACTGCTTTAAAAACGCCCGGACGCCGGGCTTCACCGTCACATGAGCGTAGGCGTCCTTGGCCAGCTCCATCCACTCCGCCATGATGTCTTCCTCGCTGTCGGGCAGATTACAGAACTCCTTGGTGAACTTAGCCGCCAAGGGGAAAATGGTGTGGGCCACCCCCTCGTAATAGGCTTTTGTGTAGGGCAGACCCCTCCGGGCCAGAAATTCCCTGTCCACGTCCTTCCAGACATCGTTGGAATCAATGAGGGTGCCGTCCATATCAAATAAATACATATCAGTTCTCCTTTTCCAGCCAGAATCGCCACGGGAAGTCCTTGGCCTCCTCCGCATAGTCCACGCCGATCCGTGGGCCGGCGCAGATGTGCTCCGGTCCGGTCACCGGGTCCGTCAGCCCCACATCCGCCATGGAATCGCAGAGAAACAGAACGTCCCCCTCCAGATCCAGCTTATTCTGGGCCGTGGTGAGGTCCAGCGCCTTGCAGACCTTGCCGGGACCGTTGAGAAAGTTTTTCCGCCGGTAGGCGTTCATGGGCGCATCCCCGAACCGCAGGTGCTTCATGGTCTCCGCCCCCGCCGCCGGTTCCAGTCCCCGCAGCAGCACGGCAGAAGGTTCTCCCTCCGGCTCCGTGACGAAGTTCAGACAGTGGTACATCCCGTAGATGAAATAGATGTAGGCATGGCCGGGGGCCATGAACAGCGTTTCCGTCCGGGGCGTACGGCGGTAGTTATAGGCGTGGCAGGCCTTGTCGCACCGGCCCACGTAGGCCTCCGTCTCCGTGATGCGGCCTGCCAGCAGCTCGCCGTTCCGGTTCCGCACCAGATACTTTCCCAGCAGCGCCTGCGCGATGGCAACGGTATCGCCGTTGAAGAAATCATGGGACAGCTTCGCCATAGGGCCTCCTTTATCAAATATGCAGAATTTCGCAGAAAAGCAGTAAAAATCCACAAAAACAGCCGCGTTTCCAGAACTTCCTTTGCGGCCTTCGGAGAAGTCGGCCAGCCCCTCTTGCGGCGGCGGCAGTTTTCCACTATAATCGCTACATTCGCGGTCTCTGTGCCAACCTTCGCGCAGGGCTGATTCGATGCGTTGATCCACGCTGCCTGCCGTCCAAAACCGGCGGGAGAAATTTTTATCATCATACCACATCCGGTGGAGAGGAGCAAGTATATGAAGCAGGGTTCTCTGCGTTCGTCCGCCTATGCGGTTCTGACGGCTTTCATCTGGGGCACCGCCTTTGTAGCCCAGAGCGTGGGCGCGGAACATGTCCCGCCGCTGGCCTTTAATGCCGCCCGGTCGGTGATCGCCTTTGTTTTTTTGCTGGTGCTGTGCGCCGTCATGCGATCCGGCCGCCGCCGGAAGGGGCAGGCTGCCTCCATCACCCGCTCCCGGAAGGATCTTCTGCTGGGCGGCTTCTGGTGCGGCCTGACGCTGGGCCTGGCCTCCTTCCTTCAGCAAAAGGGTCTGGACACCACCTCCCCCGGCAAGGCGGGCTTCATCACCGCCCTTTACATCGTGCTGGTGCCCATTTTCGGCATTTTCCTGAAAAAGCGAGTACCCAAGGCGGTGTGGGTCAGCGTGCTGCTGGCAGTGGCGGGACTGTACTGCCTGTGCATCACGGAGAGCTTTACCGTCGCCCCCGGCGACCTCTGCGTGATGCTGTGCGCCTTTGTGTTTACAGCACAGATCCTTCTGGTGGATCACTTTGTCACCGTGGTGGACGGCGTGGAGCTGTCCTGCTGTCAGTTCTTCTTTGTCACAGCGTTTTCCCTGATCGGCTCCCTGCTTTTCGAGCATCCCACCTGGGCGGGCCTGACCATGGCGGCGGGCGCCATTCTGTATGCGGGTCTCCTTTCCAGCGGCGTGGGCTATACGCTGCAAATTCTGGCTCAGAAAGGCTCCAACCCCACGGTGATCTCTCTGCTGCTGAGTCTGGAATCCGTGTTCGCTACTATTTCCGGTGCGGCGATCTTGGGAGACCGCCTCAGCGGGCGGGAATATTTCGGCTGCGCCCTGATGCTGGCAGCGGTGGTACTGGCACAGCTGCCGGACAGAAAAAAAGCATAAGCCCTGCGTGTTTTTTTGGAAGCGGAGCCTGTTGGCTCCGCTTTTTTCGTGGACATTCGCAAAGGTATGTGCTATACTTTAGTCTGTATGAGTATGGAATCCATAACTGAGGTGAAAAATATGCGGATCGACGTATTAGGCGTTGGTTTTGATAATCTGACCATGATGGAAGCCGTGTCCCGCGGAGCGGCACTGCTGGAGGAACCGGGGTGCCACTATGTAGTGACCCCGAATCCGGAGATCGTGGAGGTCTGCCGGGAAAATCCGGCGGCCATGCAGGCGGTCAACGGCGCGGATCTGGTGCTGCCGGACGGCATCGGCGTGGTGAAGGGGGCGGCCATGCTGGGTACGCCCCTGAAGGAAAAGACCCCCGGCATTGAATTTGCCGCGGGCCTGATGGAAAAGATGGCCGAGCGCGGGAGATCCCTCTATCTGCTGGGCGCCAAGCCCGGCGTGGCGGACATGGCGGCGGAACGGCTGCAAAAGCAGTACCCCGGATTGAAGATCGCCGGAACTCATGATGGCTACTTCAAGGAGGACGCCCCTGTGGTGGAAGCCATCCGGGAAAGCGGCGCGGACTGTGTGTTCGTCTGCCTGGGCGCCCCCAAGCAGGAGCTGTGGATGGCGAAAAACGGCCCCGCCACCGGCGCCCATTTGCTATGCGGCCTGGGCGGCAGCCTGGACGTGTTCGCGGGCACCGTGGAGCGGGCCCCGAAGTTCTGGTCTGACCACGGTCTGGAATGGTTTTACCGCCTGTGTAAGGAGCCGAAGCGCATCGGCCGGATGATGAAGCTGCCGCTGTTTCTGGTCCATGTGCGGCAGGAGAAGGGAAAACGGAAATGAACGGACGTTTGATCGTATTCGAAGGGACCGACGGTTCCGGCAAAGCCACCCAGTCCCGGCTGCTGTGCGAGCATTTACAGCGGGAAAGCATCCCCTATAAAAACATCACTTTTCCCCGGTACGGCAAGCCCTCCGCCGCCATGGTGCAGGAGTATCTGGACGGCAATTTAGGCAGGCGCCCCGGCGATGTGAACGCCTACGCAGCGTCGCTGATGTTTTCCATGGATCGCTATGCCTCCTACAAGCAGGACTGGGGCGCTTTCTATGAGGCCGGCGGGCTGGTGATCGCGGACCGCTACACCACGTCCAACGCCGTCCATCAGGTGTCCAAACTGCCGCCGGAGGAACGGACGGTCTTTTTGAACTGGCTCTTTGAGCTGGAATACGGCAAGCTGGGCCTGCCGAAGCCGGATCTGGTGCTCTATCTGGATATGCCCACGGAGATCACGGAGAAGATGATGCGCAGCCGGGAGGCCGCCACCGGCACCCATGCTGACATTCACGAGCAGGACGAGGCTTATCTGAGAAGCTGCCGGGAGGCCGCCCGTGAAATCGTGAAGGACTGCGGCTGGACCGTGATCCACTGCGCCAAGGGCGATGCTCCCCGAACCGTGGAGGACATCCACAACGAGGTGTACAAGACTGTCAAGTCGCTGCTGTAAGGCCTGTCCCCCCAGCGGGACGCGGTGCGTCCCCGCCGGTTCAGCAGCAATCGCAGCCGTTGTGGATACAGCCGTTTCCGCAGCTATATCCGCTGCCGCAGCATACCAATACCACGATCAGAACGAGAATGATCCAGAGCCAAGAGCTGTCATTGTTGTTGCAGCACATACCACTACCCCGCTTTCTGTTTGATAGGCTATCTTATGCCGCTGTCACCGGAAACCGGGCTTGGACCGGACAAAAATCCGGAAATTGTATTCCCCTCCCTGACGGGGACCGGGAAAGCAAGGAGGAACCAATGTCTGAATTCAGAAGAGATGATACTGCCAGCTGGGACGCACAGGAGGTCCGGCAGGCGCAGGGGGCGCGGCGGGAGCCGACACCCGCTCACCACAGCAAAAGCCGTCACCGCCGGCGGAGACGGAATTCGCTGGCGGTGCTGGTCGGTTACCTGATCTTTGTCCTGCTGGCTTCCGCCATTCTGGCGGGTGTGGGCTGGATGCTGGGCTCGGATTTCTGCGCCTTCAACCGGGGTGCTCTGCGGGAGACCTCGGTGGAGGTGACGGCGGAGGACAGCGTGTCCACCGTGGCGGATAAGCTTCAGGATGCGGGGCTGATCAAATACAAGTGGTTTTTCAAGCTCTACGCCGGGATCTCCCACGCCGATAAAAAGATCGGCATCGGCACCTATACACTGAATACGGAAATGGATTACCGGGCGCTGATCCTGGGCATGCACAACTCCTCCGGCAACCTGACGGCGGAGACTGTCACCGTCACCATCCCCGAGGGCTATACCGTGCGGCAGACCATCCGTCTGCTGGCGGAAAAGGGCGTCAATACGGAAGAAAATCTGCTGGAGGCCGTCAGGACCGCCACATACGATTACAGCTTCATCAACAACAATTCCGAAGACCCCAGCCGTCTGGAGGGCTACCTGTTCCCGGACACCTATGAGTTCTACAAGAATCACAATGCCAAGAATGCTCTGGGTAAGCTGATCGATGCCTTCGCTGACCGTATCGACGAGGATGCGTTCGCCTCCTCCAAGGCCAAATCCATGGGTTACAGCATGAAGGATGTGGTCATCATCGCCTCCCTCATTGAAAAGGAGACGGACGGTACGGATCAGCGGGATATCGCCTCTGTTATCTATAACCGTCTGCAAAAGCCCGGCGAGACCGCAGGACTGCTGCAGATCGACGCGTCCCTGCTCTATGGTCTGCCGGATCACACCGGTGCCATCACCAACGCGGACAAGGCGGTCGATACCCCCTACAACCTGTATCTCCACAAGGGACTGCCGCCTACGGCTATTGCCAACCCCGGCAGTGCGGCCCTGAAAGCGGCTATGGACCCCAACGACACGGATTATTATTACTACGCATTGGGCACCGACGGGAAGCACCACTTCTCCAAGACCCTGTCTGAGCACAATGCCTTTGTAGGGAGCAGCTCCTATGGTGGATAAACAGAGAAAGCTGCCGGAGCTGCTGGCTCCGGCAGGGGATATGGAACGGCTGAAAATGGCCGTGCTCTACGGCGCGGACGCTGTATATCTGGCAGGTACGGACTTCGGTATGCGGGCCTTCGCCGGAAACTTTGACCCGGACGAGCTAAAGGCGGCGGTAGCCTATGCCCATGCGCACAATGTACGGGTCCACTGCACCATCAACACCATGCCCCGGGGGGATGAGATCGTCCGCCTGCCGGCGCATCTGGAACGGCTGAATGACGCCGGTGTGGATGCGGTGATCGTGGCGGACCTGGGTGCCTTTACGCTGGCGGGGAAATATGCCCCCAACTGCCAGCGCCACATCTCCACTCAGGCCAGCATTTCCAACTATGTCACTGCCAACGCCTGGTATGATCTGGGCGCTTCCCGGGTGATTTTAGCCCGGGAGCTGAGTCTGGAGGAGATCCGCACCATCCGGGAGAAGACTCCGCCGGATCTGGAGATCGAGGCCTTTGTTCACGGGGCCATGTGCGTCAGCTATTCCGGGCGGTGTCTGTTGAGCAATTATATGACGGGCCGGGATGCCAGCCGCGGCGCCTGCGCCCAGCCCTGCCGCTATCATTACGCCCTGATGGAGGAAAAACGTCCCGGCGAGTATTTCCCCATTGAGGAGGACGAAAAGGGCAGCTATATTTTAAATTCCCGTGATATGTGCATGATTGACCATCTGGATGACCTGCTGGATGTGGGGCTGTCCAGTCTGAAGATCGAGGGCCGGGCCAAATCCGCCTATTATGCCGCCATCGTCACCGGCGCTTACCGGCACTGTCTGGACAATGCCGCTGCGGGCCGCCCCATCGACCCGGTGTGGCGGGATGAGGTGGAGCACGTCAGCCACCGGCCCTATGCCACCGGCTTTTACTACGGTTATCCCGGCCAGTACTACGAAAATTCCCGCTACATCCGGGAATGGCAGGTGGTGGCGCTGGTCACGGAATGTGACTCCGACGGCAACGCTGTCATTTCCCTGCGGAACAAGTTCCGCACCGGTGACACGGTGGAGCTGGTAGGGCCGGACCTGCGTCCCTTTTCCATGACGGTCCCGGAAATGCGGGACGAGACTGGGACCGTGATCGAAGAACCCCGAAATCCCCAGATGCTGCTGAAGCTCAGGCTGCCCCGTCCGGTGCCGCCTATGACGCTGGTACGCCATCAGGTAGAATTGTCAGCCAAATAAGGAGATAGGAGATATTATGAACGCAGATGTTGTGATCATCGGCGCCGGTCCTGCCGGCATCTTCACCGCCCTGGAAATGGTCAAAAAGGGCAGCAAGCAGAAGATCATCATGGTGGAAAAGGGTCAGGCGGTAGAAAACCGCCATTGCCCCAAGGACAAGACAAAGAAGTGCGTCAACTGCAAGCCCTACTGCCACATCACCACCGGCTTCTCCGGCGCCGGTGCGTTTTCCGACGGCAAGCTGTCCCTCAGCTATGAGGTAGGCGGCGATCTGCCCACCCTCATCACCCCGGAGCTGGCACAGGAGACCATCAATTACGCTGACCAGATCTATCTGGATTTCGGTGCGGACGAGCACATTGAGGGTCTCGGTAATGACGAGGAGCGCAAGGAGATCCGCAAGCACGCCATTCAGGCAGGTTTGAAACTGGTGGACTGCCCCATCCGCCACATGGGCACGGAAAAGGCTCAGGGTATCTACTACGCCATCGAGAAGTACTTACAGGAGCACGGCGTAGAGATGTACTTTGGCTACGAGTGCAGCAACCTGATTCTGGAAAATGACGTCTGCAAGGGCGTTTCCGTGTCCAACGGCAAGGTGGACATGGAGATCTACGCCAAGCACACCGTGGTGGCCACCGGCCGCCGGGGTGCCGACTGGCTGGAAAAGCTCTGCGCCGAGCACAACATCGCTCACGCCCCCGGCACTGTGGATATCGGTGTCCGTGTGGAGGTGCGCAATGAGGTCATGGAGACCGTAAACCGGGTCCTGTACGAGTCCAAGCTGGTAGGCTATCCCCGGCCCTTCAAGAACAAGGTCCGTACCTTCTGCCAGAACCCCGGCGGCTTTGTCAGTCAGGAAAACTATGATAACAACCTGGCGGTGGTCAACGGCCACTCCTACAAGGAGAAGAAGAGCGACAACACCAACCTCTCCATCCTCTGCTCCCACAATTTCTCCGTGCCCTTCAACCAGCCCATCGCCTACGCCCAGAAGGTGGGCGAGCTGACCAACATGCTGGCCAACGGCCAGATTCTGGTGCAGCGCTTTGGCGACATTCTGGACGGCAAGCGCACCTGGCAGAAGGAGCTGGCCCAGTCCAACATCCGCCCCACTCTGCCGGACGCCGTGGCCGGCGACATTACCGCCGCCATGCCCTACCGGGCCATGACCAACATCATCAACTTCATTCAGGCTATGGATTATGTGGTGCCGGGCTTTGCCGCCTATGAGACGCTGCTGTATTCCCCGGAGTTGAAGTTCTACTCCAACCGGGTGAAGATGGACACGGACTTCAACACCAGCCTCCAGGGCCTTCACTGCCTGGGCGACAGCTCCGGCTGGACCCGGGGCTTGATGATGGCCTCCGTCATGGGTGTCCTCATGGGCCGCAAGATCGCGGAGGAGGGCTGAGTTCCCTTCCGCCCGTAATATGTTCCGAATAAATACAGCCCCGCCGGATTCCAAAAGGAATCCGGCGGGGCTTTTATCATGTAGGAAAGGCATTGCGCTTATTCCTGCGGCTGATCGGCGGCGATGTTCACGCCGATGCCGTTGACCTCCACGCCGTCATCGGCGGGGATCAGGAGATACTTGCGACCGTCGATGATCCGGGTCTCGATGAGATAGCTGTTTTCCGGGGCGATGGAGATCTTCACCTCTGGGGTGGTGACCTGAAACTTGCGGCTCTCGATGATATTCACCGGATTCAGTGCGGCGTTTTCGCCGTACTGCTTTTCGCAGTTTGCTTTGAACGCTTCCACCTTTTCGGTGTCCACGCCGCTGTTGGCCAGTATGCAGCCCACGTCGGAAACCGTCAGCTCCAGCGGCTCCGGATCGTGGCTTTCCTTGTGGTCCTCGATCTTTGCCCGGATCTGCTCATGGACGGACTGCACCACGTCATAGCTGCAAGCCTCATCCAGCGCCTCCGTCAGCGCCGTATCAAAAACGTTTTTCTGTTCTGCCGCAGACATGGGCGGCTCCACCCGGAACAGCGCGTCAATGACCTCCTGATGCAGCTCCGCCGGGTTCTTGGCGTAGAACAGCAGGTCATAGATGTTGGCGGCGCGGCTGTCAAAGGCGGGGTACAGGAAGCCCAGCTCCGGGGCCAGCGCGATATGGCCGGTGGAGCCGGGATGGAATTCGTTCAGGTCATGATCGTACCGCAGCTCCAGAGTAGGGGCCTTTACCGGGCAGACGGCGCAGACAAAGTAGCGATACACCGTGTCCCCCGCGTCCGCCTGAAATTCATCGTCCCGGCTCTTGTGGGGCACATCGTAGGTGTCCGCAGCCAGCAGGATCAGGTAGTTGGTCTCTCCCATGTTCAGTGCGCCGATCAGCCGACGGCAGAAATCCTCCCGGGAGGCAGGGTCCTTCAGTTCTGTCTGCCGCATGGTCTGCAGCAGGCGATGCTCGTCACTGTCCGCCACCTGTGCCGTGGAAAATGTGATATCCACCAAGTTCTTGCCCAAGGCCCCGGAGAGGGCCTTTTTCAGAAGGCCCAGATACATTTCCTGCTCCTCCTGCTGCATGAGGCCCATAGAGGCGTCGATCCAGGAAATGATCTCCTTATTGCTGTTGACATAGCAGCCAAAAATCTTGGAAATGCTGTTTTTATCCAGCTTGAAGCGCCGGCGGATCTCGTTGAGTTCTTTTTGATTCATGGTTATCCTTTCCCTTCGGTCAATGCTCGTACAGGAAGAAAGTGTACCACGGAACCGGCCGGAGGGCAAGGGAAAAACCTACAAATCACACACAGCAAAACCGGCGGATACGCATACACGTATCCGCCGGTTATCTGTTGATCAGTCAGCCGATCAGGCGTTTTTCTTGCCGGAGCACAGCTTTTCCGCAAGGACGCACAGGAGAACGGTCAGGACCATATCCGGCAGGGTGTAGCCTACCGGGGTGTCCACGCCCATGAGCCAGCGATAGGCGATGAAGCCCACCAGCCAGATCACCAGATTCCGGCCGTCCGCCGCCACGGCAAAGCGATCCCGCTTGAGGAGGAAATGATCCGCGATCTGCACCGCGATCATGGGTGCAAACACAGAGCCGATCAGATACAGGAAGCCGGTGATATCATCCATGGGGAACAGAATGGCCCCCGCAGCGCCGATGACCGTCACCGCAATGGCGGTCTTTTTCCCGTTCAGCTTCTTGGAGAGGGACTCGGCAGAAATACCGGCGGACCAGGCATCCAGGAAGGTGGTGGTGACGGTGGAGAACACCAGGATCACCAGCGCGGCAATGCCGAGACCGGCCTTCACCATGATAACGGCAATGTCATACTCCCCGGTAAAGATCGCCGCGCCCATGCCGATGACATACATCCAGCAGGACACCAGCCCGTACACCAGAACGCTGACCCAGGTGGCCTGCACAGGTTTTTCCGCCTCGCGGGTGTAGTCGCTGATGAGGGGCAGCCAGCTCAGAGGCATGGCCACCGCCAGCTCCACCGCCGCACCGAAGGTCAGGGCCTCGCCGGAGGCCGCCATAGCGCTGCCGGAGAAGAAGATCACCTTGCACAGCACTAAGGTCAAAAGAAACAGGGCCGCCATGGTAAGCTTGTTGATCCAACCCAGATCTGTAATACCCACAGCGATCCACAGGATGATGAGGACACCGATGACCAGACACCAGACCCAATGTCCAAGATTGAAAATACCTCCGATAGCCAAGGCCCCGTCATAGATCATGATGGCAGTCCAGCCTACCAGCTGAAGCACGTTCAGGAAGGCGAACAGCAAGCCGCCCTTCTGTCCAAAGCTCATTTTCACGGTCTCCATGGCGCTGCGGCCGGTGCGGCCGCCGATGAGGCCCGCCAGAAGCATCATGGCGCAGCCGATGATGTGACCGATGACGATCGCCGCCAGACCCTTGGCCATACCCAAAGGCGCAAAGGCGGTGCCGGTGAGGATCTCCGCCAGAGAAACACCTGCGCCGAACCAGATCAGTCCGTTTTGGAAGGTGGATGTCTTTTTCATGCCTGCACCCCGCCTTCCGTTCCGAAGCGGTCCGCCATGTCCCAGAAGGATGCCTCATAGCGGGAACACGCCGTAAAGATCTCCTCCAGATAGCGGAGCTGCTCTTCAGTATAGTCCTTGGTCAGCCGCTCCAGCATATCCTTCAGGATCACGTTGTTGCCTGTGTAGCGGGGAGTGATGTAGCCCCGTACCCAACGCCCGTACATAGGGTGCTCGGGAGCGGAGGGGCACTCCTCCACGATCTTGCGGGCGATGACCTCATAGCTGTAAGCACAGGAGAAGATGGCCGTCAGAATTTCCGCCTCACCGCCCCGATAGGCAACGCTGAGCATATAGGAGGTGTAAGAGCGGTTATCCTGCTGGATAGGCGTGTGGTCCAGTTCCTCCTGGGTGATGCCGAAATCGGCCATATAGCCGTTGTGAACGTTGACCTCGCCGTCCAGGATCGCCTGGATGTACTTGGCAAAGAGTTTCATGACCTCCACGCTCTTGCTCTTGGCTACGCCGATGGCAAAGACCTTGGTATAGTCCATGAGATACCAGTAATCCTGAATGATATAGCTGCGGAATTTCTTCTGGTCCAGCGTGCCGTACTTCAATCCCTGCACAAAGGGCTTTTCGTGGTAGCTGGCCCAGATATCCTCGGTGGCTTTCAGAAGCCGATCAACAGTACCCATCATTTGCCTCCCTTCTGGCAATGGCCCGCCGCATAAGCGTCAGCGGCAGCACCGATACGATCAAAATGCTCAAGATCCCCTCCGGAAGCCGGGAGGACAGGTTAAAGGCCAGACTGTAACCCCAGGCGCCCCAGCCGTCCCATGCGTTCTGAGAGTAGAAGATCACGCCGCTGATCACATGACCGAAGCAGCGGATCGCCACCGCCAGCGCCATGCCGCAGATGGCCTTCCAGCGCTTGTCGCTGCCGAATACGCCGGCATAGCCCAAGCAGGAGAAGCAGACCAACTGCTGCACAAAGATCTGCGCCCAGTGGACCGCCTGCCATCCGGGGATCAGGAGCATCGCCAGAATACCACACACCCAGCCGCTCAGCATGGACAGCCGATAGTCATACAGCAGGGCCAGCAGCATCAGCGGGATCCAGGAGCCGCAGGTGATGTTGGAGCCGGTGGGCAGGGGGATGCGGATCGTGGCCAGCACCAGCGTCATGGCGCAGACAATACCGCCCAGACACAGGTCCCGGGCCGTCAGCCGGAAGCCCCGGCACAGCCAGACCGTTGCCAGCAGGTACCCCACGGCGAATAAGATCGCAACCGTAGAGGTGATCATTCCGTGAACGCTCCTTTCAGAGCGAACATGTGATTCATGGGACCGGAACCATGACCCAGATCCAGCATGGCCGCCAGCGCGCCGGAGATGTATTCCTTGGCCCGCTCCACGGACTCGTCCAGATCATAGCCCTTGGCCAGATTGGACGCAATGGCGCTGGAGAGGGTGCAGCCGGTGCCGTGGGTGTTGGGATTGTCGATCCGCTTGCCGTGGAACCACTTGCCGAAGCCGTTCCGCCACAGGAGATCGTCGGCATCATTGACCTTATGGCCGCCCTTGCACAGTACGGCGCAGCCGTATTTCTCGCTGATGTACTTGGCGGCAGCCTCCATGCCGGTGGCATCGGTGATGGTCATGCCGGAGAGGATCTCCGCCTCGGGGATGTTGGGGGTCAGGACCGCCGCCAGCGGCAGCAGCTCCCGGCACAGGGCCTCCACCGCATCATCCCGCAGCAGCTTTGCCCCGGAGGTGGCCACCATCACGGGGTCCACCACGATGTTCTTCGCCTTGTACTGCTTCAGCTTTTCCGCGATGACCACGATGAGGTCGGCGGAGGAAACCATGCCGATCTTCACCGCGTCGGGGAAAATATCGGTAAAAATAGCGTCCAGCTGCTCACCTAGGAAATGAGGAGTGGACTCCAGAATATCTGTGACGCCGGTGGTGTTCTGGGCGGTCAGGGCCGTGACGGCGCTCATGGCGTAAACGCCGTTGGCCGTCATGGTCTTCATATCCGCCTGGATACCGGCGCCTCCGCTGGAATCGCTTCCAGCAATGGTCAATGCTGTTTTCATGTGAATACTTCCTTTCTCTTTTACAGCACAGTTTTATAAAGCGATACAAGGTGGTGCCCCCAATGTACCGCCTGAACACAGGGCAAGGCCCTGAGCGTTCCGAATTTACTTGTTGAGATGTGCCCAATGGCCGGGAAACTCCGTCAGGGACGTGAGATAGACCTCCGCCGCCTCTTTCAGCCCCGCCTGATCTGTTTCCCCGTGGGCGTCCAATACGCCGGCAGTGCGGAAACCCGCCGTCTTGGCGGTTTTCAGGGCGTAGAGGGAATCCTCGAATACCAGCGTTTCTGCCGGGGCCGTCCCCAACGCTTCCGCCGCCAGATTGTAGATCACCGGCTCATGCTTGCTGACGCCCACCTCGCCGGTGGTGAAAACCGCTTTCAGGTAGGGCAGCAGGCCCAGCCGATCCAACGCGGCGGTCACGTGCGCCCGCGGGCTGGAGGTAGCCGCCGCCATGGAAATGCCCCGTTCCGCCAGAAATGCCAGCAGCGCCGCCGCGCCGGGCTTGGCAGGGACCTCCTGAACATAGTAGTCCTTCAGCATTTGGGCAATGCCGCCGCAGATTTCCGCCTCGCTCTGTTGAAGCGGGTAATGCGCTTTCAGATAGACAGCCCCCTGCTCCATGCTCATGGGAAAGAGGACCTCATTCAGTCCCGGCTCCGGAGGAATATGCAGCCGCCGGAGATACCGGGCGCCCAGATCTTCCCAGATACCCATAGAGTCCAGCAGGACGCCATCTAAGTCGAAAATGGTCCCCCGGATCATGCCCGCAGCATTTCTTTCACGGTGGCTTTCAAATCAGCGGCGGCGGCTTTGACATCCTTGGCGGCGTAGATAGCGCTGATGACCGCCACGCCGCAGATGCCGCTGCCCGCCAGCTTGCCTACATTCTCGCCGGAAACGCCGCCGATGGCCACCACAGGAATGGACACGGCCTTGCAGATAGCCTTCAGGGTCTCGTAGGACATCTCCCCCACATCGCTCTTGGAGCTGGTGGGGAACACGGCTCCCACGCCCAGATAATCCGCCCCCTGCTTCTCTGCCAGCAGAGCCTCCTCCACCGTGTGGGCTGAGACACCGATGAGCTTGTCCGGCCCCAGCTTGGCCCGGGCATCCAGCGCCGCCATATCGTCCTGCCCCACATGAACGCCGTCAGCGTCCATGGCCTTGGCGATGTCCACGTTGTCATTGACGATAAAGGGAACATGCCGCTCCCGGCACAGGGCCTGCAGTTCCTTGGCTTCTTCCAGGAACTTGCCCTCATCCAGAGACTTTTCCCGGAGCTGGATCATGGTGACGCCGCCGTCCAGGCTCTCCCTGACCACGTCCACCAGCGTCCGGCCATTCAGCCAGTGCCGGTCAGTGACGGCATACAGCAGCAGATCTTTGGGATCACATTTCATAATTGAACACCTCTGTATCTTTTGAAATCCCGGTGGGCACCGCTCTTGTCTGTCCGGCACAAAGGACCGGATAGAAAGCAAAACGCGGATATGCCTGAAAGACATATCCGCATTACGAGCTCCATGAGCGTGTCAGCGACGGTATCTCCCTACGTTGGCATTATCCAAATCAGGTTTACGGGTCTGGGCGATACATCCCACTCTCAGCCTGCTTGCGCAAGCTCCCCTATTGACAAAGGGTATCATAGCACTATTCGCCCCGGTTTGCAAGGGATTTTTCCGGATACGGGGGAAATCGGTCAATTTTCCCCGCTCTGCGCGGACTGCACAGAAATTCTGGCGAAAATGCAGTGCATTTCGCAAAAACTCCGCACATCGAGGACATCTGTCTTTTCAATGACCGCCATGAAGGGACCCATTTGTGATCCTGCACGAAGTTTATTCGGAGGGGTAGACAAGTTTTCGCCACGGGTGTATATATGTATACAAGTATACAGCAAGCGTATCGCTGGAAAGGAGCCCGCCATGCTTGAATTATCCGCCAAAACCAATCTGCTGGAGGAAAATGACTACCGTTATTCCCTTCAGGATGTGAAGGACCCGGTGCTGTACCGGGACGTATATAACTATGACGAGGTCCCCAAGGTGGCCTTCAACCACCGGCGGGTGCCTACATCCATGCCTGCCGATATCTGGATCACAGACACCTCCTTCCGGGACGGTCAGCAGTCCATGAATCCCTACACCCCGGAGCAGATCGAGCACCTGTTCAAGCTCCTCAGCAAGCTGGGCGGGCCTTACGGCCTGATCCGCCAGACGGAGTTTTTCATTTACAGCAAGCGGGACCGGGAGGCCATCGAACGCTGTCAGGCTTTGGGACTGCGGTTCCCGGAGATCACCACCTGGATCCGGGCTACCCGGGAGGACTTCCGGATGGTGAAGGACCTTGGCATCAAGGAGACCGGTATTCTGGTGTCCTGCAGCGACTATCATATCTTTAAGAAAATGCAGATGACCCGCCGGCAGGCGTTGGACTACTATCTGGCCACGGTGAAGGATGCCTTTGATGCCGGGGTCATGCCCCGGTGCCATCTGGAGGACATCACCCGGGCGGACTTTTACGGCTTTGTGGTGCCCTTTGTCAATGAGCTGATGGAGCTTTCCCATCAGGCCAAGATCCCCGTCCGCATCCGGGCCTGCGACACCATGGGCTACGGTGTCCCCTACACGGAGGTGGCCCTGCCCCGCAGCGTTCCCGGCATTGTCTACGGCCTGCAGCACTATTCCGGCGTAGAGAGCGAGTATCTGGAATGGCACGGCCACAATGACTTCTACAAGGCCGTTGCCAACGCCGCCACCGCCTGGCTGTACGGCGCCAGCGGCGTGAACTGCTCCATGCTGGGCATCGGTGAGCGCACCGGCAATGTGCCGTTGGAGGCCATGGTGTTTGAATACGCCTCTCTCCGTGGCTCTCTGGACGGTATGGACCCCACTGCCATCACCGAGATCGCCGACTACTTCGAGCACGAGATCGGCTATCACATCCCCCCCATGACGCCCTTTGTGGGTCGGAACTTCAACGTCACCCGTGCAGGCATCCACGCTGACGGGCTTTTGAAGGACGAGGAGATCTACAACATTTTCAATACGGAAAAGCTGCTGGACCGGCCTGCCGCCGTAGCCATCAGCAAAACCTCCGGGCTGGCGGGCATCGCCTACTGGATCAACCAGAACTACCGGCTCCGCAGCGACCACCAGCTCAGTAAGCATGACGCACTGGTGGAAAAGCTGAAGGTCTGGGTGGACGAACAGTACGCCGGAGGCCGCACCACCGCCCTTTCCAACGAGGAACTGGAAGAAAAAATCGCAGAACTGTCCGGCGGCGTGCTGAAGCCCCGCCATTGAGGAGGAACCCACCATGATGAGAGATCACAAGCCCATTTCCATCGCCGATCAGGTTTTTGAAAAGCTGGAACGGGATATTCTGTCCGGTAAATACCCTCAGGGCGAGATTCTGAGCGAGCTGCGGCTGTCCGGCGAGCTGGGCGTCAGCCGCACCCCCATCCGGGAAGCCATCCGCCGCTTGGAGCAGGAGCGCATTTTGGAGGACTCCGGACACGGTCTGGTGGTCATCGGCATCTCCCGGCAGGATATGCTGGATATCTACGAGATCCGCCTTCAGCTGGAGGGTCTGGCCGCAAAGCGGGCCGCCGCCAGCATCACCGACGATGTACTGAGTGAAATGAAGGAGGTCCTGGACCTGCAGCGCTTCTACATTGAAAGTGAAAAGGAGCCGGGCGAAAATTCCGATCAGATCAAAAACCTGGACTCCCGGTTCCATGAATTGCTTTACAACAGCTGCGGCAGCCGTCCCTATGCGGATACGCTGATCTCCCTCCATAAGAAGATCATCAAGTACCGCAAGGCCTCCGTCACCCACCACAGCCGGGCAGTCCACGCCTTAGAGGAGCACACCGCCATCTACGAGACCCTTGCCGCCCACGATGGGGACCGGGCCGCGGAGGCGTCCCTGCGCCATGTGGAAAACGCCCGGGCCAATCTGGCAGACATCATCCAAAAGGAGGGCTGAACCATGGGAAAGACATTGACAGAAAAGCTGATCGCCGCTCATTTGGTCAGCGGCAGCATGGAGCCGGGAGCTGAGGTGGCTCTGCGCATTGACCAAACCCTGACACAGGACGCCACCGGCACCATGGCCTATCTGGAATTTGAGTCCATGGGCATTGACCGGGTCAAAACAAAGCGGTCTGTGGCCTATATCGACCACAACACCCTCCAATCCGGCTTTGAAAACGCCGACGATCACCGGTACATCCAATCCGTTGCCGCCAAGCACGGCATCTGGTTCTCCCGCCCCGGCAACGGCATCTGCCATCAGGTGCATCTGGAACGCTTCGGCGTACCGGGGCAGACCCTTATCGGCTCCGACAGCCACACCCCCACCGGCGGCGGCATCGGGATGCTGGCCTTCGGCGCGGGGGGCATGGACGTAGCCGTGGCTATGGGCGGCGGAGCCTACTACATTACCATGCCCAAGGTCATCAAGGTCGAACTCACCGGAACGCTGCTCCCCTACGTCACCGCTAAGGACATCAGCTTGGAGGTCTTGCGGCTCCTTTCCGTCAAGGGCGGCGTGGGCCATGTGATGGAATGGGGTGGCCCCGGCATCGCCGGGTTATCCGTTCCGGAGCGGGCCACCATCACCAATATGGGTACGGAACTGGGGGCTACCACCTCCATCTTCCCCTCCGATGAAGTGACCCGTGCCTTTTTGAAGGCACAGGGGCGGGAAGCCGACTTCACCCCCCTCTCCGCCGATCCCGATGCGGCCTATGACCGGATTATCCACATTGATCTGGACACGCTGGAGCCGCTGATCGCCTGCCCCCACATGCCGGACAAGGTGGTGCCCGTCCGCAGTCTGAAGGGCGTCAAGGTGGATCAGGTCTGCGTCGGCTCCTGCACCAATTCCTCTCTGTACGATCTGCTGAAAACCGCCGCCATGCTGAAGGGCAGGACCGTGGCCCCCTCTGTCAGTATGTCCGTGTCCCCCGGCTCCCGGCAGGTGCTGACCATGCTGGCCAACTGCGGCGCGCTGTCGGATATTCTGGCCTCCGGTGCGCGGCTGCTGGAATGTGCCTGCGGCCCCTGTATCGGTATGGGCTTCTCCCCCAACTCCGGCGGCGTGAGCCTGCGGACGTTCAACCGCAACTTCGAAGGCCGCAGCGGCACGGCGGATGCCAAAGTGTATCTGGTGTCCCCTGAAACCGCCGTAGCCGCCGCCCTCACCGGCGAAATCACCGACCCCCGGGATCTGGGGCTGGATGCCCTCCATGTGGTGCTGCCGGATCACTTCCTGATTGATGACAGCGGCGTGCTGCCTCCCGCCTCTCCGGAGGAGGCAGCCCATCTGAAGGTACTTCGGGGCCCCAATATCAAGGAATTTCCCCAGGGCCGGCCGGTGGGGGACACCATCACCGCAAAGCTGACCCTGAAGGTGGGAGACAACATCACCACCGACCATATCATGCCCGCAGGCTCCAAGATCCTCCCCTACCGCTCCAACATCCCCAAGCTGTCGGAGTTCTGCTTCGCCGTGTGCGACAAGGAGTTCGCCAAAAACGCCAAGGCAGCCGGAGAGACCATTTTAGTGGGCGGCAGCAACTACGGGCAGGGCTCCTCAAGAGAACACGCGGCGCTGGTGCCCCTGTACTTAGGTGTCCGGGCAGTCATCGCCAAGAGCTTCGCCCGTATCCACGCCGCCAACCTCATCAACGCCGGTATCCTGCCCCTGACCTTTGCCGACCCCGATGACTATGACGCCTTGACCCAAGGCGAGACCCTGACCCTCACCGGCATCGACGCCGGCCTGGACAGCGGCACCATGACGCTTCACGCTGGAAACCGTGAAATCCCCGTCTGCGGCAGCTTCACCAAGCGGCAGGCGGCAATGCTCCGGGCAGGCGGTCTGCTGAATTACACGAAAGAAGGCAATGACTGATGGATCAGAACACATATATCGAACAGGCGGCGGCGCATTTCCGTGCCTTACTGACTGAGCAGTTAAACCGGCAGGAGCGTATGGCCCAAGGCTCCCCCGCCAAGGACTTTTCCCGTATGGAGCGCATCGTCATCGGCCTGATCCCCGGTGACGGCATCGGTCCCATCCTCATGGCCCAGGCCCGGCGGGTGTTGGAAAAGCTGCTGGCGGACGAGATTGCCAATGGCCGGGTGGAGCTGCGGGACATCGAGGGGTTGACCATTGAAAACCGCACGGCTCAGGGCAAAGCCATTCCTGACGAGGTGCTGGCCTCCATCAAGGACTGCGACGTGCTGTTGAAAGGCCCCACGGAGACCCCCAAGGGCGGCACCCTGGAAAGCGCCAATGTGGCCATGCGCCGGGAGCTGGACCTGTTTGCCAACGTGCGGCCTGTATCCGTCCCGAAGCTGGGCATCGACTGGACCTTCTTCCGGGAGAATACGGAGGGCGAATACGCTCTGGGCAGCCGGGGCGTTGAGGTGCCCGGTATGCTGAGCATGGATTTCAAGGTCACCACAGACGCCGGTACCCGCCGGATCGCCAAGGCCGCCTTTGACTTTGCCCGGGCCAACGGCAAAACCAATGTGGCTATCGTCACCAAGGCCAACATTATGAAAAAGACCGACGGAATGTTCACCCGCATCTGCCATGAGGTTGCGGCAGACTACCCGGAGATCACCGCCGAGGACTGGTACATCGACATTATGACCGCCAATCTGGTGAACCCGGAAATCCGCAGCAGGTTTCAGGTGTTCGTCCTGCCCAATCTGTACGGCGACATCATCACCGACGAGGCCGCCCAGATTCAGGGCGGCGTAGGCACGGCGGGCAGCGCCAACACTGGCAGTCAATATGCTATGTTCGAGGCCGTCCACGGCACCGCCCCCCGTCTCATCGCTGACGGCGAGGGGGACTACGCCAATCCCGCCAGCATTTTGAAAGCGGCAGAGCTGCTGCTGCGGCACATCGCCATGGCGGACAAGGCAGATCAGCTTGCCGCCGCTATGCGCCTCTGCACGGAAACGGAGCGGCGAGTGGTCATGACCGGCCACCGGGACGGGGCCTCCTGCGCCCAGTTCGTGGATTATCTGCTGGAAAAGCTATAAAAGCAGCATCCAAACGGTTCACTGTCCATATCGTCAAAATGCGGTCCGCAGATATCTGCGGACCGCATTTTGGTATGTTAGAACAAATCAGTCAACATGACAGAAAAACAGCAAAATAGGACACATTCACATTGCTGACTTCCACATATGGCATTTTCAGAAGGAAAACAGAGATAGACTTCCACAGAAACTTCCATCCCAACGGCGGAGGACGCAGAAAGAGAGGGAATCGGTTTCCCGATTCCCTCTCAAAAGATTTTGGTTTTTGCGGAACTTACTTGTTGAAGTAACGCTTCAGCATGCCCTCCAGAGCCTTGCCGTGGCGAGCCTCGTCGCGGGCCATCTCATGGACGGTGTCGTGAATAGCGTCCAGACCGTTCTTCTTGGCACAGGCGGCCAGCTCAAACTTGCCGGCAGTAGCACCGTACTCGCAGTCCACACGCCAGGCCAGATTCTTCTCAGTGGAGGCGGTCATGTTGCTCTCCAGGTCGCTGCCCAGCAGCTCGGCGAACTTAGCAGCGTGCTCGGCTTCCTCATAAGCGGCCTTCTCCCAGTAGAGGCCGATCTCGGGATAGCCCTCACGGTGAGCGATCCGGGCCATGCACAGATACATACCCACCTCGCTGCACTCGCCGTTGAAGTTGGCCATGAGCTGATCGAAGATGTACTTCTTATCCTCCTCGGAGATGTCGGCGTTGTTCTTCACGGTCTCTGCATAGATGCCGAACTTGTGCTCAGCAGCCAGCTTCAGCTCGCCCTTGACCTCTTCAAACGCATTCTTGGCGTGGCAGACGGGGCACTCGACGGGAGCCTCGGGACCCTCATAAATGTAACCGCAAACCTTGCAGACCCACTTCTTCATAGTTATATCCTCCTTAAATAATTACCTTATCTTCGCTCTTTCCCTGAGCGTTTTTTGCTTTGTGAGTGTAGTATATCAGGAATCGTTTCTATTTGCAAGTTGCAAATGCAACTTTTTAAAAGAACCTAAAATTGTTCACGCTTTGTTAGAGTTATTGAACTGCCCTGGGACTATCCCACACAGATACAGCGGCCGGGGAAGCGATCGCTTCCCCGGCCACACTGGTTGATCTTATTCCTCGTTCCGGGCCTTGGCCTCGGCGATCGCCTTCTCCTGCGCCGCGGGAGGGCAATCCTCATAGCGAACAAAGTGCAGGGTAAAGGTGCCGCGGGACTGAGTCATGGAGCGGAGGTCGATGGCATAGGTGCTCATCTCGCCCATGGGGACCTCAGCGGTGATAACCTGCTCGCCATTGCCAGCAGGGTCCATACCCATGACGCGGCCGCGGCGCTTGTTCAGGTCACCCATGACATCGCCCATGTAGCTGTCAGGCACGGTGACCTTCAGCTCGCCCACAGGCTCCATCAGGCAGGGGTTGGCCTCAGGCAGAGCGGCCTTGTAGGCCAGCTGAGCGGCGGTCTTGAATGCGATTTCGGAGGAGTCAACGGGGTGATAGGAGCCATCATACAGAACGGCCTTCAGATTCACCACCGGATAACCGGCCAGAGGACCGTGGACGCAGGCCTCCCGCAGGCCCTTTTCCACAGCAGGGAAATAGTTCTTGGGCACGGAGCCGCCGAACACTTCCTCAGCGAAGATCATGTCATCCTGCTCGGTCTGGGGCTCGAAGCGGATCCACACGTCACCGAACTGGCCGCTGCCGCCGGTCTGCTTCTTATGACGGCCCTGCTTCTGCACGGTCTTGCGGATCTTCTCACGGTAAGCCACGCGGACAGGGCTCAGCTCCACTTCCACGTTGAAGCGGGTCTTGAGCTTACTGACCAGCACATCCACCTGCATATCGCCGGCGCCGGAGAGGACCATCTGATGGGTCTCGGCGTTGTTGACCACGGAGAAGGAGGGGTCCTCCTCATTGAGACGGTTCAGGCCCTGAGCCACCTTATCGTCTTGGCCGCGGGTCTTGGGGGCGATGGCCACAGAGTAGCAGGGTTCAGCGAAGGGGATGCCCTTCAATGCCACGACCTTACGGCTGTCGCACAGGGTATCGCCGGTCTTGACCTTATCCATCTTGGCGATGGCGCCGATATCGCCGCACACCAGCTCCTTGACCTCGGTGGCCTTCTTGCCCCGCATGGTATACAGGCGGCCCAGCTTCTCGTTGTCGCCGGTGCGGGCATTGACCATGGTCATATCCGGCGTGATGCTGCCGGAGAGGACCTTCACGAAGGAGTACTTGCCGTACTGGTCGGAAATGGTCTTGAACACGAAAGCAGTGGGCACACCACCGGCGGACACCACGAATTCCTCGGTGGTGCCGTCAGCCAGAGTGGCCTTATGATAGTTGCCCTGCTCGGGAGAGGGCAGCAGCTCCATGATGTTGTCCAGCAGCATCAGAGTGCCCATATCAGCCACGGCGCTGCCGCACAGCACGGGGAACACGCTCAGCTCACGGACGCCCTGACGGAGGCCCTGAGCCATTTCAGCGTAGGTGAAGTCCTCGCCGTTGAAGAAGCGCTCCATGAATTCCTCGCTGGTCTCCGCCACGGATTCCTTCAGCGCATCGTTGAACTCGTTGATGACGGCCACCTTTTCCTCAGGCAGCTCGATCTCCACACGCCTGCCGCCCTGCATCTCATAGGCGCGCTTATTCAGGATGTCCATGAGGCCGGTGACTTTCTTGTTTTCGTCCAGCGTAGGCACCACAACGGGAGCGATCTTGTTGCCGAAGCGCTCACGGAGCGCATCAAAGGTGGCGTTATAGTCGCTGTGATCCTCGTCGATCTTGGAGATATAGATAAAGCGGGGCATATTCCGCTCTTCGCAATACTTCCACGCCTTCTCAACGCCCACGGACACACCGTCCTTAGCGGAGGCCACGATGATGGCGGCGTCGGCGGCCCGGAGAGCCTCCATCACTTCGCCGGAAAAGTCGAATGCGCCCGGAGTATCCAGCACGTTGATGCGGCAGCCCTTATAGTCGATAGGCGCCACAGCGGTGGACAGAGAGATCTGACGCTTGACCTCTTCGGGATCATAATCACAAACGGTATTGCCGTCCGCGACTCTGCCCATACGGTCGATGGCGCCGGTCATAAACAGCAGGCTCTCTGCCAGAGAAGTCTTACCGCTGCCGCTGTGACCCAGCAGGCAGACGTTACGGATGTTCTGTACTGAATAGCTCATGTTTGTTCCACTCCTTATGTTGATGCTGTTGACACGGCCCGAACGGGCCGATAAAAGATCTGTCAACCATTGAGACTCACTCAATATGTTAATTATACCGCTTTTTCACAGGCAATACAATAAGAATTTTGTGAGATCTCACATTTTGGAGGGGTAGGCAAAAAGGGTCGCCTATTTTTGTGGGGTCCCGCAAAAATCATTTTTCTTGAAAAAAAGTCTTTTGGTCCCGGACAGTGCGAAAAAGTACCGGGAGGCAGGGAAAAAGCCTGCCTCCCGGTACTTTATTCTGTCAAGTGTCAATATCGGCCGGTCCAGTCGCTCATCAGCAGCACCGGCAGGGTCCACAGCAGCAAAAACACCGTCAGGGACAAGGGGGTGAGCAAATCAAACTTCCCCAGAGACACCAGATACGCCGTCAGCAAAACGCCGGCGGCGCTGCCCGCCAGGGACAGCCAGGTAGCCCGGCGCACCGCTGTCCGCAGACGGCGGCTGCCCACCACTGCCTCGGCGTAAGGCAGCAGGCCCTCCCGCAGCAGCAGCGCCCGGGGCAGGCCCCGGTCCTCCTCCGCCTCGCTGAGGGCCACCCGGTCCGTCAGCTGCGGATACTCCACCTTGATCTTCTTATAGAACTTCCGCTTCAGCAGCGCCGGGGTGATGTTGGGGTCCCGCACCGCCAGAATCGGCGTGATCCGGCTGCGGCGCAGGGTCCGCAGCGCGTAATCCACATTTTCCGACGCCTCGTACTTCACGGCGAACACCGCCGCCAGCTGATGATCGATGGCCAGAAAAATGCCGGTTTTCAGATTGATGTTGCTGGGCAGACGCACATCCTGCTTCCGCAGGAAGGAGGCAGTCCCCAACAGGACGGATTCCCCGTGGATCGTGCAGCCAAAGCCGCCCTGCTCGTAAAAGCTCAGGTCCTGAGCCGTTTCCCGTGGGGCGTTCTCCCCCACCGCCAGTCCCTCAAAGACCCGCTCCAGGCCGCAGCCCGCCGCACGGGCGGCTGCCGCCGCATAAGCCGACACCTTTCCCAGCTCCTCGCCGTAGACCTTCACACCGTTGAGCCGGATGGTCCCCGGCGGGAACAGGTCGGTATCCGTCAGGATCATGCCCCGGCGCTTTCCTACCCGGGCCGCGCCGTCCCATCCCGCCACGGCACAGCCGCTTTTCTGCTGTCGGCGGGTCAGCCGGGACCATGGCAGACCCCAGCACAGCGGCAGGGAACAGGTGGCTCCCGCTGTCAGGATCACGGACCAGTTCCGCAGGAAGTCAATTCCGTGTCCACGTCCCAAAGAGGTCAAGCCCGCGAATACCAGCGCGGCCATAAAAATCACCGGCAGGAACACCGTCTGAAGACGGGAGGCATAATCATCCCGCATGGCGGTGGTGTAAAAGCCCCGCAGGTCTCCCCTCTGCTTGCAGGCACCCCTTGGAGTTTCCGTGACCAAGTAAGGGGGGTGATCGTCCAGCGATGCCAAACGGAAGCTATCATAGCTGCCCCGGCTTTCCCGACTGATGCCCCACTGGGCAAAGCACAGCGCCAGTCCCGCCGCTGCGGTATAGGGCTGTACGTCTCCCCGTCCCGGAACAAACAGCCACATCGCGCAGTCCACCGCCGCCGCCAGCACTGCCAGCGATACCAGCAGTGCGCTGACGCAGCGTTTTTCACTCAGCTTCCGGATCGCGTACACCGGCACGTGCCAGCACAGTACCAATTCGATCAGCAGACAGGCCAGCATGGCAACGCCCTGGATCTGCCGGTCTCCGGTCCAGAAGGGGACCGTGACGCCGTACTGCTCCGCCGCCATAGCGGCGATAGGCACCAGCGCTGTAAAAAAGGCAAACCCCAGAGACCGGTGACGTCTCTTATAGGCTTCCCGCTCCTCAGACGCGACCTCGCTGAGCTCCGGCTCTTCCCCGATGCTCTCCGCCTCGGTAAGAGGCTTTACCGGTTCCTCCGGGGCTTCCATGGAATCGTAGAGCTGCTCCGTTTCCTCCTGCCGCTTCCGGGAGAACAGCCCCCATTTCGGCTTCAGCAGCGTTTCGTGGTGCTCCTCCATCACGGCCCCTACCGTTGTCCCTACCAGTTCTTCCAGACTCAGGAAGCGGGTGGCCTCCGGCTCCGGGCCGTCATCTGTCCGGGGTTCTTCCTCCGGGTCCAAATCGTCGGCAAGGGGGTCCTCCCCGTCCTGTTCCAGCGCCGCCGCAGCGATCCGTTCCTCCCAGAGGGCCATCGCCGATTTGGGCGTTGGAGATGGGGCCGTCTCTGTCGGTTTAGGGGCGGAAGGCTGTTCAGGAGCCGGTGCCTTGGGCGTATCCGGCTCTGCCGGAGCGGTCTCACGCTCCACCTCTTCCATGATTTTCTGCTGGCGGCTGGAGCCGTACTCCGCCAGAATTTCCTCTAAGGTGTAATCCTCGTCAGACGGCGGCGTATCCCAGGTGCCTGTGCCGTATTCTGTTTTCTCGACATCCTTTGACACCGTGTTCTCTCCAAACTTCTCAGTTCATCCGCTGACGCACGGCCTCATACAGCAGGATCGCTGCCGAGGCGCTGGCGTTCAGGGAATTCAGATCACCCTTCATGGGGATGCTCACCAGAAAATCGCAGTTTTCGGCAGCCAGACGGGTCATGCCGTCCCCCTCGCTGCCGATGACGATGGCAGCGGCGCCCTTCAGGTCCGCGTCATACAGACCGGTGGTGCCGTTGGCCGCCGTGCCGAATACCCAGACCCCCTGCTTTTTCAGGTCCTTCAGCAAGGAGGGGATATTGGGCACCCGAGCCACCTTCATGTGAGACACCGCGCCTGCGGAGGTCTTGGCCACCACGCTGGTCAGGCCCGCACTGCGGCGCTTGGGAATGACCACGCCGTGAGCGCCGGCGCAATAAGCCGTCCGGATGATGGCGCCCAGATTGTGGGGGTCGGAGATCTCGTCGCACACCACGATCAGGGGCGGCTCGTTCTTGGCGGCGGCATCTGCCAGAATATCGTCTACACTGACGTACTCCCGCACCGCTGCCAGAGCGATGACGCCCTGATGGGCGTGGGTGCGGCTCATGCCGTCCAGCTTCCGCCTGTCGGCCTCCACCACCACGATGCCCGCCGCCCGGGCCTTGGAGGCGATGTGGCCCAGGGTCTTGTCCACCTCACCCTTCTGGATGAAAATTTTGTCGATGCTGGCCTCCGTCCGCAGGGCTTCGATCACCGCGTTGCGGCCTTCAATGAGGCCGTCGGCCTCGGCGGTCAGCTGGTCTTTTCTTTCGTCTGTCATATTGAAATCCTCTCATGATCGGAATTTGTCAAAATCTGCGGGGTATACTTTTTACAGTATATCACAGAACCGGTCCACAATAAAGATGAATTTGAAAAATCGTTCCGCCTTAGCGCGTCTGAATTTACAGAAAGTTTATGAAAAGGCAGTCTCTTTTCCTTGTGGTTTCAAGGAGGTTGTGCTATACTGCTTTTTAATTTCACACACTCTGAAAGGAGTTCTCAATGGACCAGAACGATAAAAACAATAAAAACCGACGGGGCAACCGCAACCTGCTGGGCGCTGTCAAGCTGGTGGCGTGGGCGCTGGCGCTGACGGTGGTCTTCTACTGCACCAACAGCTACATGGGCACCGCCGGAAAGCAGGCTTCCAGCATCAATATCAAATACAGCGACTTTGTCGCCATGACGGAGGCGCGGCAGGTGGAGGACGTCACCGTGGATTCCTCCGAGGGCCTTTTGTATATCACCCCGGCGGATGGCTACGTCTATACGGACGAGGACGGTACGGCCTACACAAAATCCACGGATAAGGACGGAAAGACCGTTTATACCTATACGGATTCTAACGGAAAGACGCAAACGGCGGCGCTGCGGCTCTTTACGGTGAAAATGGAGAGCAATGACACGCTGGTGGAGCGGATGCACGAGGCCGGAAAAACGGATTATGACACCAAGTACGAGCCTCAGATGAGTCCGCTGCTGGTGTTTGCCATCAACTTCATCCTACCCTTTGTGTTCATCATGCTGATGTTCTCCCTCATCATGCGAATCATGTCCAAAAAGGGTATGGGCGGCATGGGCGGAATCGGCGGTGTGGGCAAGGCCAACGCCAAGGTCTACATGGAAAAGCAGACCGGCGTCACCTTTGCCGATGTGGCCGGTCAGGACGAGGCCAAGGAATCCCTGACGGAGATCATCGACTTCCTGCACAATCCCAAGAAATATACCGACATCGGTGCCAAGCTCCCCAAGGGTGCTTTGCTGGTAGGCCCTCCGGGCACCGGCAAGACGCTGCTGGCCAAGGCCGTGGCCGGCGAGGCCAACGTGCCCTTCTTCTCCATCTCCGGCTCCGACTTTGTGGAGATGTTCGTGGGCGTGGGCGCGTCCCGTGTCCGTGACCTCTTTAAGGAGGCCGCCAAGGTGGCCCCCTGTATCGTATTCATCGATGAGATCGACACCATCGGCAAATCCCGCGACTCCGGTCGCTTCGGCGGCAATGACGAGCGGGAGCAGACCCTGAACCAGCTTCTTGCCGAAATGGACGGCTTTGACCCCACCAAGGGCATCATCCTTCTGGCCGCCACCAACCGGCCCGAGGTGCTGGATCAGGCCCTTCTGCGGCCCGGCCGGTTCGACCGCCGCATCATCATCGACCGTCCCAATCTGGCGGGCCGTCTGGCCACCCTTCAGGTCCATACCCGGAACATCAAGCTGGCCGAGGACGTCAATTTGAAGAAGGTAGCGCTGGCCACCGCCGGCTGCGTGGGCGCCGACCTTGCCAACCTTGTGAACGAGGCCGCTCTCCGGGCCGTCCGAAAGGGCCGCAAGCTGGTGATTCAGGAGGACCTGCTGGCCGCTTTCGAGCTGGTCATCGCCGGCACAGAGAAAAAGGGCAGCGTCCTGACGGAATTTGAGAAAAAGCTGGTGGCCTACCATGAGGTCGGTCACGCCATGGTGGCCTACAAGCAGAAGAACACAGAACCGGTCCAAAAGATCACCATTGTCCCTCACACCCAAGGCGCGCTGGGTTACACCCTGCTGATGCCGGAGGAGGATAAGACGGAGCTGCGAACCCGGGACGAGCTGATGGCGAAGATCGCTGTGTCCATGGGTGGCCGCGCCGCCGAGGAAGTGGTGATGGACACCATGACCAACGGCGCCTCTCAGGACATTCAGGAGGCCACCGGCGTGGCCCGGAACATGGTTGCCATGTTCGGCATGAGCGACCAGTTCGGCATGATGGCTCTGGCCTCCCGCCGCAGCCAGTATCTGGACGGCGGCTACGGTCTGGACTGCGCGCAGGACACCGCCGCCGCTATGGACAAGGCCGTGAAGAATATCCTGGACAAGTGCTATGCCGACGCCGTGAACATCATCCGGGAAAACCGTGAGGACATGGACAAGGTGGTGGCCTACCTGCTGGAGAAGGAGACCATCACCGGTGCGGAGATGGTAGCCATCATCGAGGGCCGGGACCCCTCCACCGTAGAGGACGCCTACGCCTCCACTCTGGCCCATGAGAACGGCTTCCGCCCCTCTCAGCCGGAGGTCATCGAGCCTGCCGCCCGGAAGGTCCACATGATCTCCGAGAAGATCGAAGCCCCGGAGAACGCTCCCGCCGGCGGTGAGAAAAATGATGCGGACAAGCCCGGCTCTGACGAAGCGCCGTCTGATGGGGAACCTGAACCCAAGCAGGAAAATGACGCCAAATCCGAATAACCACCAAACAGGCGTACCGGATGGTACGCCTGTTTTTGAAAACGAGAGAAAAGAGGAATCACCATGATCCGTATTGCCAAGGAATCCGACCTGCCTGCCGTAGCCGCCGTCTATGAGGCTATTTTAGACCATGAGGACGCCACCGGCCTCCACTACACTGGCTGGAAGCGGGGCGCTTACCCCACCGCCGAAACCGCCCGGAGCATTTTCAACGCCGGGACCCTGTATGTAGGCGTGGACGAGGACGGCACCGTCTGGGGCAGCATGAATCTCAACGGCGTCCAGCTGCCGGAATACAAAAACGGCGGCTGGTCCATCCCCGCCGAGGACGATCAGGTGGCCGTCATCCACACCCTGACCATCCATCCTGACCGGGCGGGGCAAGGCTTGGCCCGGCAGATGGTGGCCTTTGCCGAGGACACCGCCCGCAGTCAGGGCAAGACCGTCATGCGGTTCGACACTGGCGTGAGCAACGCCGTTTCCAACCACCTCTACCCTGCCATCGGCTACCGCTTCGCCGGGACGGTGGACACCTTCTTCATGGGCTACGTCCACTGCCCCCTGAATCTCTACGAAAAAAAGCTGTAAAACCCCTGTGTAAACCCACGGTTTACACATTTCGCCGGGAAGTTGGTGGCGATTTTGCCCGCTTTCAGCGATACTGTTCCCACGAAAGGATGTGACGCGTATGACCACAGGCCAGCGGATCGCCCAGAAGCGAAAAGAGGCCGGATTGTCCCAAGAGACACTGGGCGCGGAGCTGGGTGTTTCCCGGCAGTCCATTTACAAGTGGGAATCGGATACTGCCTTACCGGAGATCGACAAGCTGGTGGCCCTCAGCCGCCGGTTCGGTGTGACCGTAGGCTGGCTGTTAGGAGTGGAGGAAGCGCCGGAGGCGGCCTCTGCCCCGGACAGCGGCGAATTGACGGACGCCCAGCTGAAAATGGTGGAGGAGATCACGGCGCGGTACATCGCCGCCCTGCCGGCTCCGAAGCCCCGAAAGAAATGGCCCTATGTGCTGGCAGCGCTGATGGTGCTGTATGCCGCCCACCGCGCCTATCAGAGCATTGACCGGCAGTTTGACGGCGTTTACAGCCGGATTGGTCAAATGGATAGCAAAATGTCCAATCAGGTATACAGTATCTCCGGTCAGGTGGAGGAGATCCTCAAACAGCAGAACGCTTTGACAGCAGACTATGGAACGGAGCTGGTATCCGCCGATCTGCCCAAAAACGCCGTGACCTTCTCCGTCTACGCCGTCCCCAAAACATACGTGGAGGGTATGCGCGTTGAATTTTCAGCGGACAACGGCCGCGACACCAGCAGCAAAACCGTCCTGCCTGAGCCGGATCAGAATGGGCAGCCGGTCAGTGAGAAATTCTCGACGGAGCTGACCTGCGAACTGACGGATGACATCTCCATCACCGCGGTATTCGTCATGCCGGACGGCACCCGGCAGACCCAGCCCCTGCAAACGTATTCCGGTCTGTATTCCGGCTCCCTGCCGGACGTTGCCAGTCTTGTGGATGCGGATCTCCAAGGCCGGGCGCAGATTGAAAACGGCAAGCTGACCCTGCCGGACGCCATGGAGTATGCCTTGACGCTCAATACAAAGCTGGACAATATTCTGATCCCCCGGGCGGAGGCCGTTTCCATTCGGGTAGGCCTGTTCAAAAACCAGCATCTGATCGCCTGGGCGCGGCCCATCAGCGCCGATGAGCAGACCAGCTACCGAGGCTATGACAACGCCACCTTCTATCGGCTGGAGCCTCTCTCCTTCCCCTTTGCCGCCGGGGATATTCTGGAATCAGCGGCTGTTCTCACCGATGAGTACGGCCGGGAGGTCATCTGCCCTGATTGGTTTCCCCTGACGCTGGACAGCGACGGCCAGTCCCTCATATTTCCCGGCAGCACCGGGTCGGATACCGTTGACGCTTACAGCATCGATACGGACATTTCCCACTGGACATTCCAATAAGCCGAAAGCCAGCCTTTACGGGCTGGCTTTGAGGCTGTCGATAAAGTGATAAATTTTCCGCGACGGTAAGGAAGGGTGTGCGCGGGAAACCCAAGAAGGGTGT
>ENA-UEQJ01000266-UEQJ01000266.1-human-gut-metagenome-genome-assembly--contig:-NODE-266-length-42672-cov-8.929734_pt1 | contig 42672 bp, 40 predicted proteins | sample MGYA00242937_ERZ507938 | MGnify/ENA primary metagenome ERZ507938 (study PRJEB26167, sample SAMN06115437) | human gut metagenome | host: Homo sapiens | place: China:Gansu | collected 2015-07-03 | study...
AGAGGGAGTTTTATTTTTCCTCATCGGCAGCAGCCTCTTTTGAACCACTCGCCCAGCGAGTGGTTTTCGGGATACAAAAAGCATCCGCCTTATTTGGCGGATGCTTTGTCCTTGGTTTTGCGCGCATAGTCGTAAAACACCTGCGCAATGGGCGATAAAATGCTGTTTTTGTGCTTGACGATATAGAGCTGGCGGCGGAAGCGCGAGTCGGGGAAGGGGAAGGCGAGAAGCTTTCCGAACTGAACATAGTCCTGCGCGGCGCTCTGCGCGATGAGACCGACGCCGAGACCCTCGCTGACCATCTGCTTGACGCTCTCGGTCGAGCGGATCTCGACCGCGGTGCGCAGCTGGGCGATGTCGACGCCGAGCTCATTTAAGAGTTCCTTGCCCGCCTGATACGTGCCGCTGCCCTTTTCGCGGCTGATGAACGTCTCTTCCTTGAGCTGCTTGATGGGGAAGGGCTTGCCCGCAAAGGCCTGATACTTTTCGGTGTTCGGCGCGATGAGCACCATCGGGTCGTTGGCAAAATCCTGATAGACGCATTTGTGGCTCGCCACCATCGTGCCGCAGAAGCCGATCTCTACGCTGCGCGTGGCAACGAGCTCCACGACCTTGGGACTGTCCTCCATCTGGATATTGAAGGTGATGTCCGGATAGCGGGCGCGGAAGTCCTGCAAAAGGTGCGGCAGATAATACTGGCTCGGCACCGTGGAGGCCGCGATGGAGATCGTACCCTTCATCTCCTGCGAGAAGTTGCGCAGCGCGATGGCCGCATTCTCGCGCACTTGTAAGATCTCCTTGGCGTATTTGTAGAGGAGCTTGCCCGCGTCGGAGGGGTAGGTCTCCTTCGTGGTGCGGACGATGAGCTTGATATTCAGTTTTCTCTCCAGTGCGGAGACGTGCGAGCTGATGGTCGGCTGTGTCAGGTGCAGCAGCTCCGCGGCGCGGGAAAAGCTGCAGTTTTCCACCACGTAGACGAACGCTTCGAGCTCTTTGATATCCATATCAATGTCCATGAAGTTCCCCCGTCAGACAGGCAAAAGCAAAATGTTTTGCGTTGATAGTGCGTTGAATGCTTATTTTTTAACAGTATACACAGTTTAGCGCCGTTTGTCCAGAGAGGGAAACGGCATTTTGCAGGATTTTATGCATTTTTTGCCCGTGCGATGCACCGCGCGGGCAAAAAATGACGACTTACTGCTTGTCCTGCGCCAGCGCCTCGCCCAGCGCGATGGCGAGCTGATCGGGGCAGGAGGTATTCTTGAAGCCGCAGCGGATGCCGCGCATGCGCGCGATGGCATCCTCGGCCTTCATGCCTTCGACCAGGCGCGAAATGCCCTGAAGGTTGCCGTTGCAGCCGCCGATGACCTCTACGCTCTTGATGGTGTGGTCGTCGTTCAGCTCAATGTGCATTTCCTTGGAGCAAACGCCCTTGGTGCGGTAGTTATAAGTCATTTCTATCTCTCCTTTTCTGATAGTCCGCGCCAATCATAGCACATTCGCCCTGCGTTCGCAAGGGATGCACCGAAAAAGGAAAGAAAAAGAAGATGCGGCAATTCGGGGTGGTATTCCGCGAACAACTGTGCTATAATTATCCTGTTAGAATATTGCCATTACAGAACAAAACGCAAAAGGAGTTGTTTTTATGTCAGTTTTGACCGCCGTTGTTCTCGGCCTTGTGCAGGGGATCGCGGAATTTTTACCGATCTCGTCCTCCGGCCATCTCGCCATCGCGGAGCATTTACTAAGCATCCAGGGCGCGAGCAACGTGCCCGACTTTTTCGACGTGCTGCTCCACCTCGGCACGCTCGTGGCGGTGTTTGCCGCTTACTGGGATGATATCCGCGATATGATCGTGGAGTTTTTCACCGGCATCGGCGACCTTGCCCATCATCGCACGCAGAACCCCGTGCCGCCTGCGCGCCGCCTTATTCTGCTCATCATTGTGGGCACGCTGCCGCTTTTCGTCATGGTGCCGTTTCGCCGTTTTTTCACGGAGCTGAGTGATAATATGTACTTTATCGGCGGCGCACTGATCGTCACGGGCATCCTGCTCTTTGCGAGCGACCGCGTGCGCCATGGACGCAAGACCGAAAAGACCGCCACGCTGCTCGACGCGCTGCTCGTTGGTATCGGTCAGGCCATTGCGCTGTGCCCGGGCATCTCCCGCTCCGGCATGACGATCACGGCGGGCTGCTTCACGGGCTTTGAGCGCAAGTTTGCCGTGCGCTTTGCATTCCTGCTCTCCATCCCCGCGGTGTTGGGGGCGAACATCCTGACACTCAAGGACGCGATCGACGCGGGCATCGACTTCTCCAGCGTGCCGGTGTATCTCGTCGGTGTCGTCGTCGCGGCGGTGTCGGGCTATGTGAGCATCCGCCTGCTGCGCTATGTTGCCGACAAGGGCCGTTTCGGCGCGTTTGCCTATTACTGCTGGGCCGCCGGCGTGCTGACGCTGGTGCTCACGATCCTGCACTAATTTTTGATTCTGAGGTGAATCATGGCACAACAGAAGAAAAAAACCACCACAACGAAAAAGAAAACGACGGGTTCGTCCCGCTCCTCGTCTTCCGGCAAGCGCACGGCGAAGAAGAATCAGAAGCGCCCCATCCGCCGCGAGGTCGCGGGCGCGATCCTGCTGGTGCTGGCGCTGTGCCTGGGCTTCAGCTATTTCCAGTCGGGCGCGTGGCTGCTCGATCAGCCGGCGAAGCTGTGCCGGTCGCTCTTTGGCTGGGGCTATTACCTCGTCGCGCCCGCACTGCTGCTGGGGAGCTATATCCTGCTCTTCCACCGTGGGCGGAACGTCGCGTCCTGCCTTGTCGGCACGGCGCTGCTGCCGGTCGTGTTCGGCGCGATCATGCACATCGCCCTCTGCAAGGAGGAGTATGTCAACATGGATGGCATCTTGAAGCTTCTGTGGACGAGCGGCAACGCGCTCGAGTCCGGCGGCGCGGTGTCTGCATCGCTTGCGATCATGCTGGTGCTGCTGGTGAAAAAGGTGCTGGCGATGGTCCTGCTCGTCGTGCTGTTCGTCGCATTTTTGATGATGGCGTTCCGCTTGACGCCTGCCGCCGTGATCGAGGCCGTGCGCTCGCACGAGCGCGTGCCCTATGAGCCAGTGGAGGAAGAGGACCTTCCGCCGCAGCACACCCATGTGCCGCGCCGCAGTGCGCCGGTCCATACGCCGGACGCCGCCATCGACATTCCGCTCGACGGCGAGGAGCGCGTCATCAAGAAAAATTCCACGGGCGGCTTCTTCCGCAAGAAGTCCGATAATATCAAGAGCCCCGACGAGCTGTTAGCGGGCGGAAATGCCGCGGAGACAAAGATCGCTGCACCCGTTTCGCCTGCCGCCGCGCCGTCCGCACCCGTTAAGCCTGTGACGGTGGAGGCCGACGACTTCGACCTGCCGCCGTTTGATACAGCGCCGAGCGCGCCCGCGCCAGTCGTCCCGGCACCCGCACCTGTGATGCACACACCGTTTGCCGCGCCCACGCCGAGCGTGCAGAGCGCACCCGTCGCCGCAGCCGCAGCAGCAACGACGGTTCCCGCCGTGCTGACCGACAAGCAGGAGGACAAGCTCCGCCGCGCCGAGGTCGATGCCGCGCGCGAGGAGGTCACGCGCGAGATCGAGGGCAGCGACGCGCAGCCCCAGCCGCCTGCATATCAGTATCCGCCCATCACGCTCTTAAAAGAGGGCAGCGTGACGAACGCCGCTGAGGCGGGCGCGGAGCTGCGCAACAACTCCCGCCGCTTGGCGCAGACGCTCACGAGCTTCGGCGTGGACGCCCAGCCGGGCGATGTGGTGCGCGGCCCGTCGGTCACGCGCTATGAGTTCACGCTCAGTCAGGGCGTGAAGCTCTCGAAGATCACAAATTTGCAGGACGATATCGCCCTTGCGCTGGGCGCGAGCGGCGTGCGCATCGCGCCCATCCCCGACAAGATCTCCGTCGTGGGTGTCGAGGTGCCGAACAAGCTTGTTTCGCCCGTCAGCATCCGCACGGTGCTCGAATCCACGGAGTTCACCACCCATCCTTCCACCACGGCCTTCGCCGTCGGCAAGGACATCAGCGGCAAGAACATCGTCGGGAATATCTCGAAGCTTCCGCACGTGCTCATCGCCGGTACGACAGGCTCCGGTAAGTCCGTGTGCACGAACTCGCTGATCGTCTCGATGCTCTATAAGTCAACGCCCGAAGAGGTGCGCTTTATCATGGTCGACCCGAAGATGGTCGAGCTTGCGCCCTACAACGGCATCCCGCACCTGCTCATCCCCGTCGTCACCGACCCGAAAAAGGCTGCGGGCGCGCTGCAATGGGCCGTGTACGAGATGATGAAGCGCTACAAGATGTTCTCCGAGCACAACGTCAAGGACCTTGCCTCCTACAATAAGGTGGCAGAGACGGACGAAACGCTCAAAAAACTGCCGAGCGTCGTTGTCGTCATCGACGAGCTGGCCGACTTGATGCTCGTCGCGGCGAAGGAGGTCGAAGAGTCGATCTGCCGCGTAGCGCAGATGGGCCGCGCCGCGGGCATGCACCTGGTTATCGCGACGCAGCGTCCGTCCGCGGACGTCATCACGGGCCTGATGAAGGCCAACATCCCGAGCCGCATCGCGTTCGCGGTCGCCTCCGCGATGGAATCGCGCATCATCCTCGACACCGCGGGCGCGGAAAAGCTCGTGGGCCGCGGCGATATGCTCTATGCCCCGCTGGGCGAAGGCAAGCCCAAGCGCGTGCAGGGCTGCTTCATCTCGAGCGAGGAGATCGAGCGCGTGGTCAACTTCGTCAAGGAAAACGGCGAGACGGACTACGACGAATCCGTTATCGACAAGATCAACGCCGCCGTCGCCGAAAAGGAGAAGGGCAGCGCCAAGGGAGGCGGCAATGCCGCGCCTGATCAGAACGCCGCCGACGATGTGGATGAGCTGCTCCCTGCCGCGATCGACGTGGTTATGGAGACGGGTCAGGCGTCCGTCTCGATGCTCCAGCGCCGCTTGAAGCTCGGCTATTCGCGCGCGGCGCGCATCGTCGACGAGATGGAGACGCGCGGCATTGTGGGCCCGTTCGAGGGCTCGAAGCCCCGCCAGCTGCTTATCACGAAAGAGCAGTGGCAGGAGCTCAAGATGAAGGGCGCCTACGGCGCAGCGCCGCCGGAAGCGGAAGAGCTTCCGCCGCCGGACGAGGAAAACTGAACAAAGCGAAAGCACCGCAGATGAATTTCATCTGCGGTGCTTTTTTGCGCGTGTTTGGTTCCCCGCGCACAGGAGTCGCATAGACTGTCGGGGAAGAAGAAATGGGGGAGGAGATCGACATGGCCTATTCCGACAGGGAGCTGCTCGCGCGCCTCATCGAGTGCGAAGCGGGCGGCGAGGGCGAGAATGGGATGAAAGCCGTGGCGAGCGTCGTGATGAACCGTGTGCGCTCGACGGGCGGCGAATACGCGCGCGTGGGGCAGGGCAGCATCCGCAAAATCATCTTTCAGCCGGGGCAGTTCGTCTGCGCGAGCGAGACCGAGCGCGGCAGCTACAACCCGCAGAACATCTACAACATGCGCCCGACCGATATCCATTACGAGATCGCGGACTGGGCCATCGCGGGCAACCGATTGCACGGCCTTGGAACGGCGCTGTGGTTCTTTAACCCGTTTTCGCCGTCCTGCCGCGCGAATTTTCCTTCAAATGTGGGGACGTTCGTCATGCGTATCGGCGACCACTGTTTTTATAACCCCACCGCCGCGTATTACGACACCTGAGAAAAGCAAATCAGCAGCAACGGGAAAGGGAGAGGACGTTTTTATGATCCAGATGGGAAAAAGCATGCCGTGCCTTTATGAGCAGATGGCTGCCGTGCCCGCCATGGCGAGCGCGCAGCAGAGCGGCAACAGCAATAATAGCAGCAATAATAGCAGTAATAACAACAGTAACAACAACGTGAGCCAGAGCTATGAGGAAATGCTTGGAGGATCGTCGGGGGCGGGAGGCATGTCGCTCGTGCCGCAGAGCGGCGCGAGCGGGCAGTTCCAGCCCACGCCCGACGAGATCGAAGAGTCTCGGACGGTCGACAAGATGGCCTACAATTCGTGGAAGGGGATGCTCGCGCGCAACATCGGCCGCGCAGTCATCGTGAGCTTCCTCGTCGGTTCGCAGAACACGGTCGTGGCGGTCGGCACGCTACAGGAGGTCGGAAACGACTATATCACGCTGTTTCACCCCGGCCGCAGCGCCTACATCACCGCCGACATCTACTCCATCCGCTTCGTGGAGTTCCCGCAGGGGAACAACGTGATCACACTCAACTAAAAAGGGACGCTTTCGCGTCCCTTCATTTTTGCTTTTGCGTTCGCAGACGCAAAGAATTTTGATCGTCGATCGCCGCGACCAGCGCGTGGCGATCGACACCTCTCACTCCGCGCGTGTCGCAGCCGCCAGCGGCGGCAAGGCACAAAGCGGAGTGTGGCCTTTCTCAAAAAAGCGGCTTTACCGCTTTTTTGAAGTACTTAGAATCTTCTTCTCCGGCCGCGGTAGCCGCTGCCGGCTCTGCCGCGGCGGCGGTGGCCGTAGCGACGGCGGCGGGAGAACATCGTCACATAGACGACGAGCGCGACGATCAGCAGTACGACCACGATCAACAGAATGCGGACGAGCGGCTTTGCGAAAAAGTCAGACACCCTGCGCTGCGCCGTCAGGAACCACGAGGCCGATACATCGTTCAGCGCTAAGAGGTCCGTCTCGGCGTAGACCTTACCATTGTAGGAGAGCGTCAGCTTGCCGAGCACGTCGCCCGCGGAAACGGGCGCGTCGACCGTGTCGTTCGTGAGCGTCACGGTGCGCTCAAGCATGTCGGGCTCGACATTGTCGGGCAGCAGGCAGGAGATATCCTCTGCCGCGTGGGTCGAAACGTAGCTCGCCTCGCTCGAAAGCGCGACGGGCACCTCCTGCACAAGGTCAGAGGAGGAGAGAATGTCGCGGAGGACAAAGTTGTCAAAGCCCCAGTCGAACATGCGCGACGTTTCGGAGAAGCTGCGCGTCTGGATGGTCACACCGTCCTCGAGCGTCACGCGCTCTGCGCCCAGCACCACGCTGATCATGTGGCGGCTGCCGCGCAGGGCGGACGAGATGAGGCAGTAGCCCGCCTCGGGTGTCGAGCCGGTCTTGATGCCCTGCGCGTCGCGGTACACATAACCGCGGGCGCGCCAGTTGGAGATGAGAAAGTTCGTCGAATGCAGCTCACGCGGCTTGTCGGTCATGTTCGTGGCGGGCACGGTGTAGCTCTTGGAATTGCAGATCTCCATGAATTTGTCATGCTTCAGCGCCTCGCGCGTGATGAGGTAGAGGTCCCACGCGGTCGTGTAGTGCTGGGAGTTGTGAAGACCCGTGGCGTTGGCGAAGTGCGTGTGCTCGCAGCCAAGCTCCGCCGCGCGCTCGTTCATGCGCGCGACAAAGGCGTCGACCGAGCCGTAGAGCGTTTCGCCCAAAATGTTGCACGCCTCGTTCGCCGAGACGATGAGCATGCAGTTGAGCAGCTGCTCGACCGTCATCGTTTCGCCGGGGACGATGTTCGCCGTGCTGCCGTCGCTCGACAGCCCCTCGAACGCCGATTCCGTCGCAGTGACGGAGTCGGTCAGCGCGATCTTGCCCTCGTCGATGGCTTCAAACACCAGCAGCGCGACCATCACCTTTGTGAGCGACGCGGGGAAGTTCTCCTGATGGGCGTTTTTCTCGTAGAGAATTTCGCCCGTGTCGGCCTCGATGAGAAGACCGGCCTTCGCGTCGAGTGTGAAGTCCTCATAGGCGTCGGCGCTCGTGAGTGAAAAGAGCGGGAGCAGGAGCGCAAAAGATAAAAAAAGTGAAAACAAGCGGCGTTTTTTCATGGAAATATACCTCGTTGTATGATACAATCAAATAGAATACAGTGAAGAGGAGCGCGCCGTTCGGCACGCTTCGACATCAGTATAGCAAAAAAGGCAGGCGAGCGCAACCGTGGAAAAGCAAGAAAAGAAAACCAAAGTCAGCGGCGTCTACCTTGTGCTCGCCGCGCTGACGGTGCTGTTCGCCGTTTCACTCGTTTTTCTGCACAAAACGGCCTACGAGGGTGCCTCGCACGGGAATTACACCGTGACGACGCAGGACAAGACCGACGAGATCACCGCGCCCACGCGCGTTGTGACGCTTGTGAACGTCAATACCGCGACGGCGGAGGAGTTTGAAACGCTGACGGGCATCGGCCCGTCGCTCGCGCAGGCGATCATCGACTACCGCGCAGAGCACGGCGATTTTACGGCGGCGGAGGACCTTTTGAACGTCAAGGGCATCGGAGAGGCGAAGCTCGAGGGATTCCGCGCGGAGATCACATTCACGGAGGAGGATGGCAATGAAAATTCTGGTGGTTGACGACGAGCAGCTTCTCGTCAAGGGCATGAAATTCAATCTGGAAAACGAGGGCTACACGGTCGAGACCGCCTACGACGGCGCGACCGCCATCGACATGGCGAAAAGCGGCGGGTTTGACCTCATCATCCTCGATCTGATGATGCCGCAGGTGGATGGGCTGACGGCCTGCATGCGCATCCGCGAATTTTCCAATGTGCCGGTCATTATGCTGACCGCCCGCAGCGAGGACGCCGACAAGATCATCGGCCTTGAGTCCGGCGCGGACGACTATATCACAAAGCCGTTCAACATCTTAGAGCTCAAAGCGCGCATCCGCGCGCTGCTGCGCCGCGCGAACGCCGCACCGCAGCAAAAGCAGCCTGAAACGCTCCTGTTGACCGCGGGCGGCATCACGCTCGACCCCGAGCAGCGCGTCGCCGTCAAAAACGGCGAGATCGTCGAGCTCACGGCCAAGGAATACGACCTCATCGAGCTTCTTGTCAAGAATCCGCGCCGCGTTTACTCGCGCGAAAATCTGATGGACCTCGTCTGGGGCTACACCTACGCAGGCGACTACCGCACAGTGGATGTGCACATCCGGCGGCTTCGCGAAAAGCTCGAGGAAAACCCCGCCGCGCCGCAGCACATCCTGACCAAATGGGGCGTGGGGTACTACTTGAAGGACTGATTTCCCACTAAAAGAAAGAGAAGGGGGGCAGCGCCGTGCAGATGCATGCGAGCCTGCAGCGAAAATTCAGCTTCAGCTATATCGCCATCATTCTGGCGGTGCTGATCCTGCTGAACACGTATCCGCTCATCACGTCAGAAAACCTGACGTTCCGCTCTAAGCAGAGCTCGCTGCAGGGCAGCGTCTCGGTGATGGTGACGGCGCTCTCCGGCCTTGAGGAGCTGAGCGAGGAAAACGTCGCGGGTGCGATGACGCTCGTGGAGGAGACGGGCATCTCCCGCGTGCTTGTGACGGATGCCTCGGGCCGCGTGCTGTACGACACGCGCGAGACCGACGGCGCGATCGGCCGCTACGCCTTTTATACAGAGCTTGTGCAGGCGCTTCGCGGAGAAGACGTCTTTTACACCGAATTTTCGGACAAGGCGTTCAAAAGCCGCGCGGCCTCGCCGGTCATCTACCACAGCCAGACCATCGGCGCGGTGTATGCCTACGAATACGACACCGAGCAAGCGGAGCTGCTGCTGTCCCTGCAGCGCAATCTCCTGACGATTTCGGCGGTCGTGCTGGTGTTCGCCGGCGGGATCAGCGTACTCTTATCCCGTGTGCTGACGCGGCGCTTCGGTGTACTGACCGACGCCATCCGCAAGATGCGCGAGGGCTCGTACAGCCACCGCGCCGAGGTCGGCGGGCACGACGAGATCAGCGAGCTCGCCGCCGAGTTCAACGACATGGCTGACCGGTTGCAAACGACGGAGGACGCTCGCCGCCGCTTCGTGTCGGACGCGAGCCACGAGCTCAAAACGCCGCTGGCGGGCATCAGGCTTCTGTCCGACTCCATTTTGCAGACGGAGAACATGGACGCGCAGACCGTGCGCGAATTTGTCGGTGATATCGAGCAGGAGTCCGAGCGCCTGGCGCGCATCACGGAAAATCTGCTGCGCCTGACGCGCCTGGACAGCGGCATGCTGCCCGAGGCGCAGCGCGTCGACCTCTCGTCCGTGATGGCGCGCGTGGTGCGCATGCTGCGCCTTGTGGCCGAGGAAAAGCAGGTCGACCTCTCCTATGAAATTCGCCGCGAGGGACAGACCCTTGCGAGCGAGGATGAAATTCACGAAATCATCTACAACCTGACGGAAAACGCCATCAAGTATAACCGCCCCGGCGGCTTTGTGAAGCTGCTGCTCGCGGGGGATGAAAAGGACTGCCTTCTCACTGTCAGCGACAATGGCATCGGCATTCCGGAGGGGGACATGCCCCGCATTTTCGACCGCTTCTACCGCGTGGACAAGATGCGCTCGCGCGCCGCGGGCGGTACAGGCCTTGGCCTTTCCATCGCCGCCGACACGGCGCGCCGCCGCGGCGGCAGCATCGAGGTCCGCGCCCGCGAGGGCGGCGGCACGGTGTTTACCGTGCGCCTGCCGCGCTGCGAAGAGGGAGGGGATGAGACATGAGAAGACGTCTTTCCCTGACTGCGGCATTAGTCCTCCTGCTTTCGCTTCTCTGCGCCTGCGCGGCCCAGCACGCGCAGGAGATGGACGAAAACGGCTACGAGCTCTATTTTCTCAGCGATCCCAACTCCGCGGGCGGCGGCGACGCCATCCGCACGCAGGAAAAGCGTCTGACGCTCGACGGCGCGATGGAGACCGAAGACTGTGTCCGCGCGCTGATGGAGGCGCTGCTCGCAGGGCCCGACGAGCCGTCGCTCTCGTCGCCCATCCCGGAGGGAACGGCGCTCAAGTCGCTCAAGGTGTCGGGCCGCCGCGCGCAGATTGACTTGAGCGCACAGTATGCGCGCCTGACGGGCATCGACCTGTCGCTCGCTGACTACTGCATCACGCTGACGCTGACGCAGCTGCCGAATGTGAACGCTGTGAGCATCACGGCGGACGGGCGCGAGCTGCCGTACCGCGAGACGCAAGTGCTGCTCTCGGCGGATACGCTGCTTTCCTCGCGTGAGAGTGGCCTGCGGCCGATCACCGTGTCGCTTTATTTCCTCGACAGCAAGACAGGCGAGCTGCGCGCCGAGCAGCAGACGCTCGCGCTCTACGAGGGCCAGACGCGCGTGAACGCGCTGCTCGAAGCGCTCGCGCAGGGGCCGGAGGACGATTCGCTCGTTTCGCTCCTGCCGGAGGACTTTGCGGTCATCTCCTCTCGCATCGAAAACGGCGTGTGCTATCTGAATCTCCCTGCGAGCGGCTCACTGCCGGAGAACGAGGCGGAGCGCGATTTGATGCTGAGCGCGCTCGAGCAGTCCATTTTGTCGCTCGGCGGCGTGGACGAGGTGCAGTTTTTGATCGAAGGCTCGGCTGAGCCCGACGGCTACCGGTAAAAAAGGCCCTCCGCAGAAATGCGGAGGGCCTTATCATATCTTGCGCTATTTTACGCTCACTCGCGCGCGAGCATCGCCGCGCCGATCACGCCCGCGCGGTAGCCGAGCGTGCAGAGCTCGATGCTCGTGTGCGAGACGGCATAGCGCGAGCCGAACGAACGCTCGCGCACCCTTTCGCGCAGCGGCAGGAGCAGCGCGTCGCCCTGATTTGCTACGCCGCCCGAGAGGGCCAGCACTTCGGGGAAGAAAATGTTGACAAGATTTGTGAGCCCGCAGGCCAGATGCTCGATGTAGTCCTCCACGACCTGCGCGCCCGCCTCGTCGCCGCGCTCCTTGGCGAGAAACGCTGTGCGGCCGTCGACACCGCCCTGCTCCGCGGCAATCGCGTGCAGCAGGCTCTCGGGGTGCGCGGCCATGGTGCGCTTCGTGTCGCGGATCAGCGCCGTGGCGGAGGAGTAGGCCTCGAAGCATCCGCGGCTGCCGCAGGTGCACGCTTCGCCGTTTTCCGCGATGACCATGTGGCCGATCTCGCTCGCCGCGCCCGTGTAGCCTGTCAGGAGCTTGCCGCCGAGCACCACGCCGCCGCCGACGCCCGTGCCGAGCGTGACGACGATGGTGCTCTCCGCGCCGCGGCCGCAGCCGAACAGCGCCTCGCCCAGCGCCGCGGCGTTTGCGTCGTTGCCGAGGTGGATGGGAAGCGCAGTGTGCGCGCGCAGCGCGCTTCGCAGGTCGAAGTTCACAAAGTTCAGGTTCGCCGCAAAGCGCACGATGCCGCTCGCGTCGTCCACCGTGCCGGGGCAGCCGACGCCCACGCCGCCGACGGTGTCCTCGCCGATAGAGAGCTGCGCGATGACCTGACCGATGCGTCCCGCGACCGCCTCGGGGCCGAGATCGACGCGCGTCGGGATAGAATGCTCCTTTAAGATCTCGCCCTCTGCGCTCACGAGTGCGCCCTTGATGTTCGTGCCGCCGAGGTCAATGCCGATATAGTTCATAAAAACGCCCCTCCCGGGTGAAATGTGTCCTCATTGTATGCCGCATCGGTGGAAAATGCAAGAGCTCGCACAGGAAAGAAAAAAGTTTCTTAAAAAAATCATAAGGGTGAAACTTTTTGAGAAATTTCTCGTCTAAGAGAATGTACGGAACGAAAAAAGCTCCGCATAATCAAGATGGAAAGAAGACGATGAGAGGAGAAACAAAATGAACCGCTGGGGACTAATGAGTGCCCTCGCACTTGCCGCCGCGCTGCTGCTCGCGGGCTGCGGAGGCGACTGCGGGCTTGACGATGACGACAGCGCCGACGAGCTGCAGATCACCTACGAAGACATCTGTGAGAGGAATAAGATCTCTGCGCTGCTTGAACGGCACAAGGTGGTGACTATTGTACGGGAGAGCACAGACAGCAGCAACGGCGGTCAGGACGTCAAGAGCACTGACCAGTACACGCGCGACGAAGAAGGCCGGCTGCAAAGCTGGAGCCACGGCTGGTATTATGATGAGTACGGCGCAGACGATATTTATAGCGTGAATGTCTGCCTGGATGAAGTGCCGGACGGTATGTGCATTATCGCTGGAACAAATGATGACGGCAGCGCTCGAATTGCCAGTGTGATCGCCTGCGGAACGGATGAGTGGTACGAAGAAAGTACCGCGCGGGAACCGTTTTTGCCCGTGGCCGGTGGCGGTATCACGGTGGAGGTCGAAGAGCCGTATGAGCAGGACGGCCAGCTCGTGTTTCCAATCAAACATTATATCACCGACGATGACACTGACTACTCGCTGCGATGGCTCTATGTCGATCCAACCTCCGATGACCTGATATCGATCAAGTCGGAGCGGCACAGAAAAGACTTGCAGGGAAAAGACACCTGCTTTGCCACGGGAAGCTATACGTTCAGCTATGATCGCCCTTATGAACCGGAGGAAGACCTCTACGCGCTGATGCTGTCGGACGATGTTCCCAAGCATGAAATCACGCTCGTGTGGGACCCGGGCACCGCGCAGGAGCACGAGCAGCACTTTACCGTGCCGAGCGCAGCGTACTTTTCCCCAGAGAGTGGTAAGGGCGTCATGCTTTACTACGACGCCGCCATGACGCAGGAGTATCAAACCCCTGAGATCGAGTGGCCGGACGGCGAAAGCACGACCGTCTATGTGAAAAGCGGCGATCAAGACTGACGGGAGATGAGAGAGGAGAGCACACCATGAAAAGCTGGAAGAGAGCCGTCGCCGTTGCTTTATGCGCTGCGAGCTTACTTGTGGGCTGCGGAGGCGACTGTGGGCTGAAAGATGGCGAGGATTATACCGTCGAGGATCTTCGAGGAATCAATATACCCCTTGCACTGCTCGAAAGACATGAGGTCGTGACGGTGAATGTACAGTACACCGATGAAAATGGCGATGTGACTTATACCGCCAGAGTGCAGTACACCCGTAATGCGGATGGAAATGTCGTGTCCTGGGGGCATTATGGGTATGATCCGAGTGAGAATTATCCGGTCAGTGCAAAAGAGCGCTGGACGCAGGCAAACGGAAAAGTGTATCTGGATCGATCATCGAACGAAGAGAGAACGATGATGACCTGCTTCACCAAAATAGATTACGAGATGTATGTTCTTGCTGATCTGCCCGCAATTGCGGAATTTGAGATGGGCACCGAGGAGAGCGAGGAAACGATCGGATTACAGAATGGTGTGTACCTGCTCTCCGGGAGTGTGACATATCCGAACCTTGGCGGTTATCACAGCAAGACGCTCTACGAAGTTGAACCTGAATCCGGCGAGCTTCACGCCATGACAGTGACTGATCATGCTGCGGATGATGAGGCCTTTGACGGCAAGATGCGCTACACTTGGAGCTACGATGAGCCCTACGCGCCTGAGCGTGACCTTGCGGGCGAAGCACTGCACGAGACCGACAGTGCTGACACCTGCCTGCTGACGCTCATCTACGACCCCGGCACAGCGGACGAGGAAACACAGCAGTACCGCGTGACGCGCGGCAGCTATGCCATGTTTGCCTGCCGTACCGGCAGCAATATCTATTATGATGCAGCGTTGAGTCAGGAGATCGACTATCAGGCGGGCGTCGACACGAGCGGCGAGAGTGCAACGGTCTACATCGTGCCGCTGGAAGAGAACCATTAAAAAGCTTTAGAATGCGGGCGTGAACCCGCACCAAAATAAGGAGGAAACCAAGGTGAAAAACTGGAAGAAAGCAGGCATTGGCGCGCTTTGCGTCGCGGCACTTCTTGCCGGCTGCGGCATGCAGGGCGGAGATACGAACAACAACGATAAAAACGCCGACGAGCCGAAGAAAATTTCGCTCGAGCAGGTGCGCGCGGACAACATTCCCGAAAAGCTGCTCGAAGATCACGACACGGTGACCGTGAGCATTCAGGGCACCGACCGGGACGGCGAGGTGGCCTACACCGCAAGATTGCAGTACACGGACGGGGGCGACAGCACGATCCTCATGTCCTCGCACTACAGCTATACCGCCAACAGCGGCCCGGGCGAGGATGAGCTGTGGAGCCAGGGGCGTGGCGGCCTGTATGCCACGCGCATGACGAGCGACGATAACGCAAGCCTGAACATCTATCCCATTCCGGGCGAGGGGACGGAGTATCTCCGTGAAATGCTGCCGCAGTGCACTGACCCCGCCGCCAAGAATGCCGAGGAAACGCTTGACGAGCGCAGCGAGCAGGACGGCGCGGTGCTGCTCTCGACCACCACGCGCTTTAAAGACGCCGGCGGCTACTACTATACCACCCTCTACTACGCCGATCCCGAGACGGGCGAGCTGCTTGCCATGTCCGTGACCGACTACATCGAGGACGGCGAGGGCGGCGCGACGGAGATGGGCACGACACTCTACAACTGGAGCTACGATGAACCCTACAAAACAGAACCCTACAAGTCAGGCCGCTACCTTCTGAACGATGTCGTGTACGCGACGGACGACACGAGACCCGCCTGCCTGCTGACGGTCTGCCTCCCTGCGGAAGAAGGGGGCGAAGACTGGTGGGTGAATGAATACCATGTGGCGAGGGGGACGTATGTCAACATCTGTTGCCGCAGCGGTTGCACGCTCTATGCCGACGCGGCGCTGACGCAGCCCATCGACGACACCGTGTCCATCGACACAAATGGCGAAGAGATGACGGTCTACGTTGTGCCCGATGCGCCGATGAACTGAGAGTAAGCGCGCGAAAAGCGGCGGATCAAAAAATCCGCCGCTTTTTTTCAAAAAGGATGAAACATTTTTCGATAAATTTCGTCTAAATAATACAGGAAAGAGGCTCGGTGCGAGAATTAAGGAACTCTTAAATAATTTGTAACCAAATCGCGCCTGATTGTAACGACTTCCTCATAAGATGAGATTATAATGGACCCAAGATTAAAATTGAGGAGAAACTGCGATGGCAAATGACCAGAAGCCCGTCATTTCGGTGCGAAAGCTTCGAAAGGTGTACATGATGGGGCAGGAGCACGTGGTCGCACTGCACAATATTGACCTCGACATCCCGCGGGGCGAGGTGTGCTGCATCTTCGGCACGTCCGGCAGCGGCAAATCGACGCTGCTCAACCAGCTGGCGGGACTCGAAAAGCCCACGCGCGGCGTGGTGCGCATCGGCGGCGTGCCGATCTCGCGGCTGAACGAAAATCAGCTCGCGGCCTTCCGGCAGAAGCATATCGGCTTCGTCTTCCAGTCCTACAACCTGCTGCCGGAGCTGACGGCGGCGGAAAACGTGGCCATGCCGCTGATGTTCAAGGGCATCGACCCGGATGTGCGGCTGCTGGAGGCGAAGAAAATGCTCTGCCGCGTGGGACTGAAGGACCGCATGGACCACTTTCCAAACCAGATGTCCGGCGGACAGCAGCAGCGCGTGGGCATCGCGCGCGCGTTCGTCACGCATCCCGAGGTCGTGTTCGCCGACGAGCCGACCGGCAACCTCGACTCGAAGACGACGAAAGAGGTCATGCACATGATCCGCGGCTTTGCCAAGCGCTTCCACCAGACGATCGTGCTCGTCTCCCACGATCCGGAGATGACCGAGTATGCCGACCGCATCGTCACGCTCATCGACGGCAGGATCGTCAGCAACGTAGAAAATCAGGTCAAGGCGGAGATCGACGCCGCACCCTACATCGAATAACGGAGGAAATCGAACATGAAACGCATCTCAAGATCCCTGCTCTCGCTCTGCCTTGCCCTTGTGCTGTGCGCAGCGCTGCTGCCTGTGAATGACGCCAAAGCGACGGGCGGAGGCACGACGGCACGGGCGGGAACCAGCTTTCTGATCACCGGCTACCGGGCCAGCAGAAGCAGCATTTACACCGGCGATACGGTGGATATCACGGTCTACTTATCCCGCACGGACGGCGGCAACGATTCGATCCGCGTCGTACGCGGCCTTGACAGCTTTCAGGACGGCACGGCGAGCGCTGTTGCAAGCGGACAGAACGGCGAATATACCGTTACGTTCACCGGCCTGACCTACACCGGCGACAGCGGCAAGCAGCTTGCCTTTACAATTTATTATGAAGGCAACGGCGGCCGCTATCAGGACGGCAACACCGTTCCGGTGCGCGAGTGCGTGCCCTACACCGAGCCGACGCCCGCCCCCGAGCCGACGCCGGAAGTGATTCCCGAGCCGCGCGCCGTCTTCAACTCCGACGGCACGAGCACGTCTATTGCCGCGGGCGAGACGAAGACCATCACCGTTTACATCCAGAACGCCGGCACGACCGCCATGCGCGACCCTATCCTGACGCTCAAATCCTCCGGATCGCTTCTCATCATGGGCAGCCAGGACTACATGCTCGACGATATCCGCGCGGGCCGCGACACGGCCGTCACTGTGACGGTCAAGGCGCCCGACAAGATCGAGTCCCAGATGCAGACGATCGACGCGAGCCTGTCGTTCTACTATGACAACGGCACGCAGCTCACCGGCGGCAGCGCCAGCGGCAGCGTGAACGTTCTCTCCACCGTTACCAAGGATACGAAGGACGAGGAGACCATTGCGAGCCCCACGCCCATCGTCATTCTCTCGAAGTACAACTACGGCGGTTCGTCCGTTGCGGCGGGCTCAAGCACGAACCTGAGCTTCTCGTTCACGAACACCAGCAAGACCATCAAGATCGAAAACGTCATGGTCACCGTCACCGGCGGTCAGGACCTGATGCTCAACGGCTCGACGAACACGTTCTACTTTGAATCTGTCGCCGCGAGCGGCAGCAAGACCGTCACCGTGCCGATGAAGGCCGCGCAGCTCATCAGCGCCAGCGCGCAGGGGGTGCAGATTGCCGTCACCTATGAGTATGTCGATCAGAACGCCCGCAAATCCGGCAACGCCACGCTGTCGCTGAGCGTGCCGCTCTACCAGCCCGACCGCTTTGAGCTGAGCGAACCCAAGACCTCCTACACCGGCTACGTCGGCGAGGAGACGAGCCTGACGATCGACTATGTCAACAAGGGCAAGAGCGCCATCAGCAACGTTGAGGCGACCATCTCCGGTGACATTGATTCTCCCACGCCTTATCAGCGCGTCGGCACGATCGACGGCGGCAAGAACGGCACCATCGCCTTTGCCGTGACCCCACAGCTGGAGGGCGAGAATCAGGTCAAGATCGTCATTACCTACGAAGATTCCAACGGCAACACGAAAGAGCGTGTATTTGAAGCCACGGTCGAGGCCATGGCCTACGAGCCGGCCGACCCCGGCATGGACGATCCCGGCATGATCGACCCCGAGCCGGCAAACACCTTCCCGTGGAAGTACGTCATCATCGCGGGGGTCGCCGCGCTCATCGTCCTTCTCATCGTGCTGCGCATCCGCAAGAAAAAGGCCAAGCAGAAGGCCGAGCAGGCCCTCTGGGACAAGTGGGACGAAGAGGAGATCGCCGAAGAGAAGAAGGAGGCAGCGGACGCCGCGGCGAAGGAGACTGCGGCCACGGGTGCTGAGGAGCAGAACAAATGAGATTCGCAGACATCCTGAAAATGTGCTTCGACAGTCTGTCGCGGCGCAAAGGGCGCACGATCCTGACGGTGCTGGGCGTGTTCATCGGCTGCACGTCCATCATCGTGATGGTCTCCATCGGCGCGGGCATGCAGGAGTCCTACGATCAGATGCTCAAAAATATGGGTGACCTCTCCATCATCGAGGTCTACCGCGGCTACAACCAGAATACCGGCACACAGACGGAGAGCAAGCTTGACGACAAGGCGGTCGAGAGCTTCCACGAGATCGCGGGCGTCAAGGCCGTCATGCCCAAGGCAAGTCTCGACGAATATAATGTAAGCTTCAAGGCTGGCGTCAACGGCCGCTACACGGCCAACTGGGTCAATTTTGCCGGCATTGACTCGAGCGCCCTTGAGGACATGGGCTTTGAGCTGATGGACGGGCGGTATCCGGAGAGCAGCGACGAGGTGGTCGTGGGCCAGTATTTTGCCTATAACTTCTTCGATACGCTGATGCCGGACGGGCGAAACTATGTGGACCGTTACGTCTGGGATGAGAACGGAAATATTGATACCGAAAATGTTCCCGACCCGTTTTTCGACCCGCTCAAGACGAGCATCACCATGGTACTCACACCGTATGACAACGGTACGGGCACCGAGCCCACGCCTTACGAGGTCGAGCTAAAGGTCGTCGGTGTGCTGAAGGAGGACCGGGGAAAGGGCTATGAGACGAGCGACGGCGTGATGATGGATATCAATGCGCTCAAAGCTCTTATTCAGGACCTGACCGGCAAGACCGACACGAAGTTCGAGTATTCAAGCATCAACGTCAAGGCTGAGAGCCTCGATGCCGTGTCGGATGTGGAGCAGTCCATCAAGGACTTGGGCTACAGTACGTATTCTATGCAGAGCATGCGCGACGAGCTCAACAAGCAGACCCGCCAGATCGAGTTGATGCTCGGCGGCCTCGGTGCGATCTCGCTTCTGGTCGCGGCCATCGGCATCACGAACACGATGATCATGTCCATCTCCGAGCGCACGAAGGAGATCGGCATTATGAAGGCGCTCGGCTGCTATGTGCGCGATATCCGCGCGATGTTCCTCATGGAGGCGGGCAGCATCGGCCTTCTCGGCGGCATTTTGGGGCTTATTTTCAGCTTCATCATATCCGTCATCATCAATCTGTTCTCGTTCGGCGCGTTCGGCGGCGGGGGCGTCACGTGGGAGCTTATCAAGCAGGCGCTCATCGGCGGCGAAGACGTGGTGCGCACGTCTGTCATCAAGCCGGAGCTTGTGATTTTCGCGCTGGTGTTCTCGGTGCTGGTCGGACTGGTGTCCGGCTATCAGCCCGCGAACAAGGCGGTCAAGATCTCGGCGCTCGAAGCCATCCGAAACGAATAAGAAAAACACAGTATTTTGCAAGAAGGCGGCGTCCTGGACCGGACGCCGCCTTCTTTTGTAAAAAGTGCGATATTGCAATGTTTCAAGCGCTTGCTTTGCTTGACCGCGCTGATGCGATGTGATATCATATATCAGTCAAAATATTTATGAAAACAGGAGGGGATCGTCTTGGCAACTGTCAAACGCAGATCCACCGTACCCTATTACGCCGCGGCGGGAACATGGGTCATTTATGCGCTGCTGTTCCCGCTCTACCGCGTACCGCATTTCCTCTTTGTGGCGGTCGTGTCGGGGGTGGTGTTCTTCATTATGAACGCCGTGTGCGGCACGGTCGAAGTCACGGTGCCTGACCCGCCGAAAAAGGAGGAGACCACCGGCAACCCCGAGCTCGACAAGATGATCAAGGACGGCAATCTTGCCATCTCCGAGATGAAGCGGCTCAACACGTCCATCAAGGATGAGAAGATCTCCGCCGACATCGACCGGCTCGAGGACCTGAGCGCGAAAATTTTCGCGCAGGTCAAATCCGACCCGTCGAAGCTGCCGCAGATCCGCAAGTTCATGGACTACTACCTGCCCACGACCCTTAAGCTCTTGAACGCCTATGACCGTATGGGCGCGCAGGGCGTGAGCGGCGAGAACATCGACGCGACCATGCAGCGCGTGGAGAGTATGATGGGCACGATCGTTACGGCTTTTGAAAAGCAGCTCGACATGCTCTTCGGCAGCGAGGCGATGGATATTTCCGCCGATATCACGGTGCTTGAGAACATGATGAAGCGCGAGGGCCTGAGCGAGGATACTGGCGAGCTGCATGCCGAGTCCGGCACGGCTGCCGCCACGCAGGACGACATCAAGCTCGAGCTATAAAGGAGTAAGCGATGCGAAAGAAAGTGATGGCGTTCAACGCCAAAGTCAATGCGTGGATCTTGAAACGACTGAAAGGCGTGTGGCTCGACCCAATCTTCTGTGCAATCTTTGCCATCATGTGTGTGGCAAGCATCATCGGCGCGCGGCATCTGCACAGGGATACGCTTTACTATTCCGCGCTGATCTGGGCGTTGGCCACGCTGCTGTGCCTGCGCCGCATCCAGCGCATCAAAAAGTACGAAAAAGAACAAACTCAAAGCCAAAATACGGAGGAGAAATGATATGAGCGACAACATGATGCCCGAGCTGACCCTGAACCCCACCGAAGCGGCGCAGGAGGCCGTCCCTGAGCTGACGCTCACGCCCGAAGCGCCCACGGCGCCCGAGGCGGAGAAAAAGGAAGTCGAGCCTGTCAAGGTCGATGAGAGCATGCTCACCGAGCAGGAGAAAAAGGCCGTCGACGATTTTGCGAAAAAGATCGACATCACGGATACGAACCTCGTGCTCAACTACGGCGTGGCCGCGCAGAAGAGCGTTGCGACATTCTCGGAAAATGCACTGTCCTCTGTGCGCAACAAGGATCTTGGCGAGGTGGGCGAGACGCTCTCGAACCTCGTCGTCGAGGTCAAGGGCTTCGGCCAGGAGGAAGAGAAGAAGGGCCTCGCCGGCCTGTTCCGCAAGCAGAAGGACAAGCTCGAGCTGATGCGCGCGCAGTACGGCAAGGCCGAGACGAGCGTGAACCGCATCGTATCCGAGCTTGAAAAGCATCAGGTCACGCTGATGAAGGATATCGCGATGCTCGACCAGATGTATGAGCTGAACCTCAAGTACTACAAAGAACTGACCATGTATATCATCGCGGGCAAAAAGCGTCTGGCCGAGGTCCGCTCCGGCGAGCTCGAGGAGCTGCGCAAAAAGGCGGAGGCGAGCGGCCTTGCCGAGGATGCGCAGGCCTACAACGACTACGCGCAGAAGTGCGAGCGCTTTGAAAAGAAGCTGCATGACCTGGAGCTCACGCGCATGGTGTCGCTCCAGATGGGCCCGCAGACGAGACTTCTCCAGAACAACGACACGCTGATGGTCGAAAAGATCCAGTCCTCGCTCGTCAATACCATCCCCCTCTGGAAGAGCCAGATGGTGCTCGCGCTCGGCATGGAGCACAGCCGTCAGGCCACGGCCGCACAGAGCGCGGTGGCGCAGACGACGAACGAGCTTCTCAAGAAGAACGCCGACATGCTCAAGATGGGCACCATCGCCACGGCCAAGGAGGCCGAGCGCAGCATCGTCGATATCGAGACGCTGCAGCACACGAACGAGCAGCTCGTCTCCACGCTCGACGAGGTCGTGAACATCCAGCGCGAGGGCGCGCAGAAGCGCAAGGAAGCGGAGGTCGAGCTCGGCCGTATCGAAGGTGAGCTGAAGCAGAAGCTCATGGAGCTGAGAAGCTGAGACGCTCCGGATAGGAGAAGCATATGAAATTCTTTCAAAAACGCGGCGTCGCCATCGCCGTGCTGATTCTGGCGATCGTCGCATCCAGTGCGTGGGGCCTGCACAAAGCGCCCGTTGTCTCTACGCCGGAGGGCGGAGAAAAGCTCGATCCCTCACTTTCTGCGGCGGCCTTTACGCAGTATGTGCGCGATGATGCCGGTGTTCTTTCCGACAAGACTGAGGAGGCTATCGGCCTCTACAACGCCAACTGGGATAAGATGTTTGGCAGCATCATGGCCGTCGTGACGACCGAATCCGCAAACGACATAGAGAATGCGGCGTATGATTACGCCATCGAGATGCAGCTTGCGGAAAATGATGCGATCCTGGTCATCGCAAAACAGCAGCAGGACTACTACCTGCTTGCCAGCGGCGATTTTTACGATCTGCTCAGCGGCCTTTCGCAGAGCTTTGTTGCCTCCTGCATGGCGGATAACGTGCAGAAGGGCGATTATGACGCGGCGGTGTGCTCGCTTTGCGCCGCGCTCCATGTGGAGCTGAGCCAGCAGTATCAGCAGAGCGAGGCGGCGCTGGACGAGGCGGCCAACGGTGTGATGTTCATCATGATCCTCATCATATTCTTTGTCCTCTGGATCATGCTTGACGGCATGCGTTATCGCCGCTATCGCCGCCGCTACATGATGCCCGGCATGGGCGTGCCGACGGTGATGTATCACCCCATCTTCTGGGGACGCCGTCCTCCGCGCGGCCCGCGTCCGCCCCGTTCGGGCGGCCCCCGTCCCCCACAGGGCGGCTCCTCCGGCGGTAATCGCCGCCCGCCCCAGCAGCCGAGACGGCCTTCCGGTTCCTCGGGTAGCAGCTTTGGCGGGTTTGGCAGCAGCGGCCGCGGCGGCAGCTTTGGCAGCGGAAACTTCGGCGGATTTGGCGGCAGCAGCCGCGGCGGCGGATTCGGCGGTGGCGGCAGCCGCGGCGGTGGCTTCGGTGGAGGTCGCAGCGGCGGATTTGGCGGTGGCCGCGGCGGCGGCTTCGGCGGAAGACGCTGAAAAGCCAAAACCCCTGACACAAAACGAAAAGCACGTCTGCTTGGCAGGCGTGCTTTTTCTTACTTTGATTGCGGCCTGAAAGGCGATGACAGACAGGTTCGCACAGCATTGTAGATTTTCCGAGGAATACAATGCTGCTTATCGGATCTTCTCAAGTGCAACAGTGGGATCGCAGAGGAAAGCCTCACTCCGGCACTGCCCCGGCCAAACGACCACAATTTTAATATCCGGATTTTCTTTTGCCCGTTCAAAGAAAAGAACAGAGGACCTGCGGCGCAGATCCTCTGCTCTTGGTGCCGGTGACCGGACTCGAACCGGTACGCTGTCGCCAGCGGCGGATTTTGAGTCCGCTACGTCTACCAATTCCATCACACCGGCAGGTGCAACAATTATTATATGCGATGCAGGGAGCATTTGCAAGCAAAACTTTCGAAAAAAGACTCCCAAAAAAGGCTCCGGCGCACTGCGCCGGAGCCTTTCACAATGTAAGATCACACGTAGCGCTGATTGATGACGTCGAACACGCCGCGCGTCGTGAGGCGCAGCGTTGGAATGACGGTCAGCGCCATGAACGAAAGCGTCATAAACGGGTCGACCCCGCGCGAGACGCCGAGCTTGAAGGCCTGCTCCTTGGCGTTTTCGAGCGCCTCGTTGACCTCGATAAGCGGCGCTTCGCTCATGATGCCTGCAATCTGGAGCTGGAGCTCGCCGAGCACCTTGCCGTCGTCCATCACGACGATGCCGCCGCCGAGCTCGACGACGCGGTTGACCGCCGCGGCCATGTCCTCCTCGTTCGCGCCGACGACGATGATGTTGTGGCTGTCGTGCGAGATGGATGTCGCCACCGCGCCGGACTTGAGGCCGTAGCCCTTGATGTAGCCGATGCCGATGTGGTGCGTGTTCTTGTGGCGCTCGATGACGGCAATTTTCAAGATATCGTCCTCAACGCTGATCTTTTCGGCGTAGCCCGCATCGGTCGTGACGATCTCGCCGGGCACCATGCCGAGCACCGCACGCGGGCGGGACTCGATAAAGTCCGTGGCCTCAAGGTGCGCAACGTGAAACGTCTCGTGCGAGCGCTTGACGAGGTGCGGATCGATCTCGGGCGCTTCAAACGGCGTGACGGTCTTGCCGTCGAACATCAGCTTGCCCTTCTTGTAGACCTCAAGGATGTTGAAGTCGTCGAAATTGTCGATCACGACAAAGTCCGCAAGAAAGCCCGGTGCGATTGCGCCGCGGTTGTTGAGCAGGAAGTAGCGCGCGGCGTGGTGGCTCGCGCATTTGACGGCGATGATCGGGTCGACGCCCGCTTTGATGGCACGGCGCACGATGTAGTCGATGTGGCCCTTTTCGAGAAGATCGTTCGGGTGCTTGTCGTCCGTGCAGAACATGCAGTAGGTGTAATACTGCGGTGTGAGCAGCGGGAGCAGCGCGTCGAGGTTGCGCGCGGCCGTGCCCTCGCGGATCATGATGTACTGTCCGCGCTCGAGCTTGGCGATGGCATCCTCCACGGTGCTGCACTCGTGGTCGGAATAGACGCCGGCGGCGATGTAGGCGTTCAGGTCGTTGCCCGAAAGGCCGGGGGCGTGGCCGTCGATTTTTTTGTGGTGCGCCTGCGCGGCGACGATCTTTTCGAGCACCTGCTCGTCGGCGTTCGCGACGCCGACATAGTTCATCATTTCGGCCAGACCCTCGACGCGGTTGTGCTCGTAGAACGAGTCGATCGCGCGGTAATCGAGCACCGCGCCGGATTCGTCGAGCGGCGTTGCGGGCACGCAGGAGGGGAGCATGAAGCGCACGTCAACGGGCAGATCTTCCGTCGCCTGCAGCATATACTCGATGCCGTCGGTGCCCATGACATTGGCGATCTCGTGCGGGTCGGTGATGACGGTCGTGGTGCCGTGCGGAATGACGGCGTTGGCAAATTCCTTGGGGGAAACGAGCGCGCTCTCTAAGTGGATGTGCGCGTCGACAAAGCCGGGCAGCACGAGCTTGCCGCCCATGTCGATCTCGACCGCGCCCTCGTAATGCTCGCCCATGCCTGCGATCAGCCCTTCGGCCACGGCGATGTCGCCATGGCTGAGCTCATTGCAGAAGACGTTCACATACGTCGCGTTCTTGAGCACGAGGTCGGCCTTCTGCCGTCCCGAGGCCACCTCGACGACGTGGAGCTTCTTGTTCAGCTTGCGGTTGATCTTTCCTGCGTAGCTTTCCCGGTATGCCATGCGTTTTCCTCCTTATTTTGTTGTGTTTGACCAGTTTATCGGATGAATCATCCATCTTCCTCGTTTATTTTTTATAGGATACTACGTTCTTTCGCACTTGTCCAGCAGAAAAAGCTAAAATATTTTTAGTAAAACTGACGAAAAGTGAGGAGGATGCAGAAGTTCACTGTATCATAAACTGTATGATGGACCGGACAAATACAGGCCGTTGCCGAAAGATTGCTTTTCACAAAATGCTGTTTACAAGCATCTGATAATACGGTATAATTAAACAAACGGTATAGAGATAAATAAATATTTTCAACTAAAAGACGAATAAAACGCGCTGGCATTCACTGCGCCGGGCTTGCTTGAAGTGGCCCGCACACAAAATGGAGGCTGCGGCAATTTTAGGACCGGACAAGGAGGGGGGAAGATATGAAAACCGAGCATTCCTATTCCGCAAAGGGCGTTTTGGCTGCACTGGGGAGATCCGCTTTGTATCTGCTCTTTTTTGTGGCGGTGCAGGTTTTGCTGCCCTTTGTCTATGGGATCGGTATCGCTGCCGATGCGGCGATCAATGGGGGAGCGGACCTTGCACGGGGGGCGCAGGCGGTGGCGGAGCGGCTTCTGGACAGCCTGTCGGCGCTCACGCTGCTATCGTGTCTGATCATCGCCGCGGTACTGCTGCTGTGGTTCCTGCTGCGGAAAGAGCCGCTATCCGAGGCGGCGGGCCTTCGTCACTGCTCGGGCTGGACGGTGGGCTTCTGCGCCTTCGGCGCGGTCGGCCTCTATGTGCTGGTCAGTCTGGTGCTTGCCCTGCTGCCGGAAAGCTGGATGGAGGAATATGGAAAAGCCATGCGCCTGAGCACAGAGACGGGGCTGATCCCGGCGCTTGCCGTGGTGGCCGGCGCGCCGGTTGCGGAGGAGCTCGTGTTCCGCGGCGTCATCCAGTCGCGGCTGGAACGGGCCATGCCGGTGTGGATCGCAATTGTACTGCAAGCGGTACTCTTTGGATTCATCCACGGAACGCCGGTGCAGATCGGCTACGCGTTTCTCATGGGCCTGCTTTTCGGCTATATTCGCTATCGCACGGGGAGCATCCTGCCCACGATCGCCGCGCATGCCGCGTTCAACGCAATGAACGACCCGCTGGGGCTTTTGGGCGGTTTTGCGGAGAAGTGGCAGTTCCTTGCCGTCATGGCCGCCGTATGCGCGGCGGGCTGCGTGCTCTGCCGCCGCGGTTTGAGCGGACTAAGAACAGCGCCGGAGGCCGAAGCAAGGTCCACATCGCCGACGGTCTGCGAGGAGATCACCGAATAACAGAGAAAGCGCCTTTCAAAGAAAGCTCTTTGAAAGGCGCTTTGCGCTTCTGTGATTGAATCTTTTTACTTCACGCTGCCGTCGGCGTTGAAGACGGGCAGCTTTTCAAGGAACAGAATGTCCTTGCGGTCGGCTGCGCCGCCCTCGGCAAGCACTGCCATGCGGCCCGCGACCGTGCCGCCCGCCTTTTCAACGAGGGCCTCCATCGCCTTGAGCGAACCGCCCGTGGAGATGACATCGTCGACGAGCAAAATCTTCTTGCCGCGGATGAGATCCGCGTCGTCAGAGCCGAGGAAAAGCTTCTGCTGGGCGACGGTGGTGATGGACTTGTCCTCCACGGAAATGGGGTCGGGCATGTAGACCTTGGGGCCCTTGCGCGCGATAAAATACTTTTTCGCGCCGCTCTGGCGCGCCATTTCGTGGATGAGGGGGATGGACTTGGCCTCAGCGGTGAAGAGGTAGTCGTAGTCGATGCCCTCGGCGAGCTTCAAGAGCTCTGCTGCGCAGCGCACAGTCAGCTCCGCGTCGCCGAACATGATGAAAGCACCGATATAAAGATCGTCCGTTACCTTGCAGATGGGAAAGTCGCGGTCAAGACCCGCGACATGCATCGGATAAGTCGCCATAAAAGGAAGCTCCCTTCGCGTTTTACATCTTTTTCTGCCGTTTCGCGCGGCAAACAGGATTTAGTATATCTTTTTTGCGCGGATTGTCAAGCGGTCAGACCTCGGTGTCGCCCTCGGGCAGGATGATTGCGCAGGCAATATAGGCGAGCACGCCGGTACCGGCGGCCAGAGCGAGGACCGCCCAGAGCACGCGCACGATCGACGGGTCAATGTTGAAGTAGTCTGCGATGCCTGCGCAGACGCCGCAGATCATCTTGTTGTTGCGGGACTTGTAAAGACGCTTTCTTTCGTCCATGATCGTTCTCCTTATCCGGCTGCGAGAGCAGCCACGGTGGGTTTGTAAACAACTATTATAGTATACCACGTTTTTGCACGTTGTAAAGCGCGGTTTTTCCGCGTTTTGGGCAGGAAAAGGGGAGTGCGCAGAGGAAAATGCGCGATAGTTTGCGCTTTTGCCGCTTTTTTGCCGGCAAGGGGCAAATTCCCCCTTGCAAGTTCCTTTTTTCTGTGATATAAGTACCACTTAGACAAATGCTGTGAAAGGGAAAATAGCGTGTTTGTTCCGCGTAGAGAGGACCGGTCGGCGGCTGGGAGCCGGTCTGCGGGATGTCGCTTGGTTCGCCCCCGAGCAGCCGCGAGGAAATGCGCGGCCGGTCAGCCCCCGTTACGGGCAACGAGCGCGCGCCTTTGGGCGCGAATCAGGGTGGTACCGCGGAAGAAAGTCTTTCGTCCCGAGAGTGTCGGGAGGAAAGACTGTTTTTTTTGCCCCTGCCGCCGATTTTTGAAATTCGGCAAATTTTTACCTGAAAAGGAGAAATGATATGAAACAACAACTGGAAGCGATCCGCAAGGCGGCGCTCGATGCGATCTCCGACGCCGGCAAGGCGGAGGACCTCGAAGCACTGCGCGTCCGCTACCTTGGCAAAAAGGGGGAGCTGACCGCCGTTTTGAAGCAGATGGGCAAGCTCAGCGCCGAAGAGCGCCCCGTGATCGGGCAGCTCGCCAACGACGTGCGCGCCAAGCTCGAGGCGGACATCGAGGAAAAGACGAAAGAGCTCGCCGACAAGGCCATGGAGCTCAAGCTCAAGTCCGAGGCCGTGGACGTGACCATCCCCGGCAAGCAGGAAAAGATCGGCGTGAAGCACCCGATGTATCAGGTGCTCGACGAGATCAAGGACATCTTCGTCGGCATGGGCTTTGAAATTCTCGAAGACCGCGAGGTCGAACTTGCCGAGTACAACTTCACGAAGCTCAACGTCGAGGAGGGCCATCCCGCCCGCGAGTGGAGCGACACGTTCTATTTCACCGAGGACAGCTCGATCCTTCTGCGCACGCAGACCTCTCCGATGCAGATCCACGCGATGGAGACGCGCGAGCTGCCCATCCGTATTCTAGCCCCCGGCCGCGTGTACCGCAAGGACGAGGTCGACGCCACGCACTCGCCCATGTTCCACCAGATCGAGGGCATGGCCATCGACAAGGGCATTACGATGGCGGACCTCAAGGGCACGCTCAACGAGGTCGTGCGCCAGCTCTACGGCGAGCACACGGTCACGCGCTTCCGCCCCCATCACTTCCCGTTCACCGAGCCGAGCTGCGAAATGGACATTCAGTGCCACAAGTGCCACGGCGCAGGCTGCCCCACCTGCAAGGGCGAGGGCTGGATCGAGGTGCTCGGCGCCGGCATGATCCACCCGAAGGTCCTCGAGGGCTGCGGCATCGACTCCACGGTCTATTCCGGCTGGGCGTTCGGCATGGGCCTTGAGCGTCTGGCGCTCGGCCACTTCAAGATCAGCGACCTGCGTTTGATCTTTGAGAACGATGTGAGATTTTTGGAGCAGTTTTAAGAAAGGAGAGCGAAGAAATGATTTTAAGCAGAAATTGGCTCAACGAATTCGTTGACCTCAAGGATATCACCGATAAGGAATTCAACGACGAGATGACGCTCTCCGGCTCGAAGGTCGAGACCATCGAGCGTCCCGACGAGAACCTCAAGAATGTGGTCGTCGGCAAAATTCTCGAGATGAAGCGCCATGAAAACTCCGACCACATGTGGGTCTGCCAGATCGACGTCGGTCAGGCTGAGCCCGTGCAGATCGTCACCGGCGCGTGGAACATCCATGTGGGAGACTATGTCCCCGCAGCGCTGCACGGCGCGCATCTGCCGGGCGGCGTGAAGATCGAAAAGGGCAAACTGCGCGGCGTCGAGTCGAACGGCATGCTCTGCTCGCTCAAGGAGCTTGGCATGACGGCGGAGCATGACTTCCCCTATGCCGTCATCACGCCCGCGGCGCTTCTGAACGACTATCATCCCATCGACCCCGCGAAGCCCTCCATCCCCGCGGACATCAAGCCCGGCGACAAGGTCTACGGCCCCGTGGTTGCCGCCCGGGTGCTTGAATGCGCCCCGCTGATCGACGGCACGTTCCACACCTGCCTCGACCTCGGCAATGCGACCGCCGTGCCCGATACGCGCTGCTCCAACCTCCACGAGGGCGACCTTGTCGCGTACAACACGAAGAGCGACACGATCTGCACGCTCGAAGACCTGCACGCCGAGCAGAAGGAATTCCCCCACTGCATCGCCGACGGCATCTTCATCCTGCGCGAGGAGGACGCCGAGCCGGGTCTCAACGTGGCGCACATCCTCGGCCTCGACGATTCCATCGTCGAGTTTGAGATCACGCCGAACCGCCCCGACTGCCTTTCCGTCATCGGCCTTGCCCGCGAGGCGAGCGCGACGTTCAAGCGCCCCCTTAAGCTGCACACGCCCGAGCCGCACGGCTGCGGCGGCAGCATCGCGGAGATCGTCGACATCGACATTGAGGACGGCGACCTCTGCCCGCGCTACACCGCGCGCATGGTGAAAAACGTCAAGATCGCGCCGTCCCCGCGCTGGATGCGCGAGAGACTGCGCAACAGCGGCGTGCGCCCCATCAACAACATCGTCGATATCACAAACTATGTGATGCTCGAATACGGCCAGCCGATGCACGCCTTTGACTTCAGCTGCGTCGAAGGCGGCCACATCATCGTGCGCACCGCGCACGAGGGCGAGACCATCCAGACGCTCGACGGCAACGAGCGCAAGCTGACGCCGAACATGCTCTGCATCTGCGACGAGCACAAGCCCGTCTGCGTCGCGGGCGTCATGGGCGGCGCGAACAGCGAGATCGTCGGCGACACGGCGATGGTGCTCTTTGAGTCCGCTAACTTCAACGGCGTTTCCGTGCGCCGCACGGCCAGCGCCCTCGGCATGCGCACCGACGCCTCCTCCCGCTATGAAAAGGGCCTCGACATGATGAACACCATCAAGGCCGTCGAGCGCGCCTGCGAGCTCGTGGAGCTGCTCGGCTGCGGCGAGGTCGTCGACGGCGTGATGGACGTGGTCGCCAAGGAAAAGGCCCCCACGGTCGTCAAGCTCGAACCCGACAAGATCAACGCCCTGCTCGGCACGGAACTCAGCGAAGACCTGATGCGCGAAATTCTTGCCTCCCTCGGCTTTATCCTAAATGGCGACGACATCTACGTGCCGTCCTGGCGCGGCGACGTCGAGCATTACAGCGACATTGCCGAAGAGGTCGCGCGCTTCTACGGCTACAATAAGATCCCCTGCACGCTCATGCGCGGCGAGACCACGCGCGGCGGCTTTAGCGAGCAGCAGCGCTTCGACCGCGCCATCGGCGGCGCTGTGCGCGCGCTGGGCTACGATGAGATCATCACCTATTCCTTCATCAGCCCGACCTATTACGATAAGATCCGCATGCCGAAGGATTCCTCGCTGCGCAACTCCCTGAAGATTTTGAACCCGCTGGGCGAGGATACCTCCATCATGCGCACGACGATCCTGCCGAGCATGCTTGAGATCATTGCCCGCAACCACAGCTACCGCAACAAGTCCGCCCGCCTCTATGAGCTCGGCAAAATTTACCTGCCGCGCGAGGATGGCCTTGCTGACGAGCCGAAGTACCTCTCCCTCGGCGCTTACGGCGACGGCGTGGACTTCTTCTCCTTCAAGGGCAGCATCGAGACGCTGCTGCACGAGCTGCGCATCACGGATGTCAAGTACGTCGCCTGCACCGACAATGATTCTTATCACCCCGGCCGCTGCGCGAAAGTGTATGCGGGCGAGACATACCTCGGCGTGTTCGGCCAGATCCATCCGCTCGTCGCGGCGAACTACGGCATGGACACCGAGGTCTACACCGCAGAGCTGAGCTTCGATGCGATGTATGAAAAGCGCGGCGACATCCCTGTCTACCAGCCGCTTCCGAAGTTCCCCGCCGTCACGCGCGACATCGCCGTCGTGTGCGACGAGGCCGTCACGGTCGGCGCGCTCGAAGAGAGCATCCGCCGCGGCGCGAAGGGCCTTCTCAAGGATGTGTCGCTGTTCGATATTTACCGCGGCCCCGGCGTGGCCATCGGCAAGAAGAGCGTGGCGTTCAACCTCGTTCTGCGCGCGGATGACCGCAGCCTGACCGGCGAAGAGGCAGATGAGGACGTCCAGTCCATCCTCGCAGCGCTCAAGGCCGACCACAACGCGGTGCTCCGCTGAGACTTCCTTAAGGAAACATTACGATTTGGTTACAGTTGACAGCGCTCTCTTTACTTTTTGAAATTGCGTTGCTATACTGTCTGCATGGAAAGGAGGGGCTCTCCCAATGGAAGAATTTACCCGAAAGTTTAATGTTGCGCAGGAAAAGGACGCTGAGATCCGTCATATTCTGACCACCGTTTATGCCGCGCTGGAGGATAAGGGCTATAATCCCATCAACCAGATCGTGGGCTACATCCTGTCGGAGGACCCCACCTATATCACGAACCATAACAACGCCCGCACGCTGATCCGCAAGCTGGATCGCGACGAGCTGCTGCAAACGCTTGTGCGCAGCTACCTCGGCAAGTAAGCGAAAAGCGTCAGAATAGCGACCCTCGGAGACCGTGAACGCGGCCTCCGAGGGTTTGTTGCATTTTTTCGCCCCACTTTTATTGACAAGGGGGGCAAAAAATGCTATACTGCAAAAAGTTACAAAACGGTTACAAAGTTACAAATTGGTTACAAGGACAGGAGTGAGTCAGATGGCAGAAGCTACGGAAGGTCTCGTTTACCGCGGACACCCGCTGCGCCGTGTGGATAATCTCATCTACTACGGCTCGATGGCGGATAAATATATCGTGATGATGCAGGTGTTGGATACCACGCCGCTCAAGGATATCACGCTTGCCAAGCGCGTTTCCATTCAGCTGCAGATGACGGACGCAAGTCTCCGTTCGCGCGACCGTGTGGTCCGCTCGACGGAAAAAGGAAGCCTTGGCGAGGCGATGGAATTTGCCTCCATCTGGCTTGAGCGCGCGCTGAGCGGCAAGATGTAAATAGCCGCCGCGCAGCCCCCTGATTTTATTCACGAAAGGATGACTCAGCTATGAGAAACCATTCACGATGCTTATCATTCCTGCTTTCGGGCATTCTCTCCGTCAGCCTGCTCGCGCCGCTCTCTTCGGCGCAGGCCGCTTACGACGGTTCGATCCGCAACCTCGTTGACCGCGTGACGGTGCTGACGGAATCCGTTCAGACCGAGAGCGCGAACGAAGAAGAGCTCGCCAAGCTCGATGAGATGCAGGCAGAGCTTGAAGACAAGGCCGACGCCAAGGAAGACGTGAGCGAGACCGAGACCGTCTCCATGGTCGTTACGGGCGGCACGATCAACGTGCGCACGGGTCCCGGCACGAATTACGACAAGATCACGCAGGTGGTCAGCGGCAAGCAGGTCACCGTCGTCGGTGAATCGAACGGCTGGTATCAGGTCACGTTCGACTCCACGACCGGCTGGCTGCTCGGTGAATATCTGCGCGATCCTGCCGACCTCGACGGCACAGTGGGCGCAAAGGTCGTCTCCATGGCGATGCCCTTCCTCGGCACGCGCTACCGCTCCGGCGGCGCGTCCCCCAACGGCTTTGACTGCTCGGGCTTCACGATGTATCTCTACGCGCAGCTCGGCTACTCCCTGCCGCACTCGGCGACCGCCCAGTATAAGAACTGCGGCTACGCCGTCGCCAAATCCGACTTGCAGCCCGGTGATCTGGTGTTCTTCTCGGATTCCTCACACGCCATCGGCCACGTCGGCATCTACATCGGCAACGGTCAGATCATCCACGCGCGCTACAGCGTCGGCAAGATCACGATCGACAGCCTGTCCGCGAGCTACTATGCTTCCCGCTACGTCGGCGCGAAGCGCATCGCGTAAAAGTACATAAAGAAAGCGGAACAGCTTAGGCTGTTCCGCTTTTTTACTTCATCAAAAAGCAGCGAAGCTGCTTGATGAGAGAGCTTCAGGAAATGGTGCTCACCGCGCCATTTCCTGCAAAGTGTCGCTGCGGACGCGCGTGTCGTCCTCCACGACGGATCAAAATACTTTGCCGCCTGCGGGCGGCAAATGAAGTCGATTGACCGTTCGCCTTGCCTTGCGCAGATAGTGCGAGCTGTTACTCAACAGGTGTTTCGGTGTCGCTTTCCTCGGCCTTCTTCACCTCTGCGGCGTGGATGGCTTCTGCTTCGGCCTTGGCCTCGGCGAGGACCTTTTTTTCGCTCTTCGTCTTGAGCTGCTTTTCGTCAAATTGCACCCAGAGGTCGGGGCGGCGCAGCATCGTGCGCTTGTAGCTCTCTTTTTTGCGCCATTTGGCCACGTTTTCGTGGTGGCCGGAGAGCAGCACGTCCGGCACGCGGCGGCCGTGCCATTCATCGGGGCGGGAATACTGCGGATACTCCAGAAGCCCAGCCCAGTGGGACTCCTCGGTGAAGCATTCCTCCTCGGGCAGCACGCCCGGGACCATGCGGCAGATGGCGTCCGTCACGGCCATGGCGGGAATTTCGCCGCCCGTGACGACGAAGTCGCCCATCGAGAGCTCTTCGTCCACGCACTCGTCGATAAAGCGCTGGTCGATGCCCTCGTAGTGGCCGCAGACTAAAATGAGGTGGTCATACTTATCCTTCAGCTCGCGCGCAACGCTCTGTGTGAACGTGCGCCCACAGGGGGAGAGGTAGATCGTATGCCCGCGGCTGCCAGCCTCCTCGCACACATGCGCCCAGCAGCGGTACAGGGGGTCTGCCTGCATCACCGCGCCGCGCCCGCCGCCGTAGGGGTAGTCGTCGACCTGCATCTGCTTGTTCGTCGTGTAGTCGCGGATCTGGTGCGTCTTGATCGTGATGTAGCCGCGCTCCTGCGCGCGGCCAAGGATGCTGACGTTCATCATCGCGTCGACCGAAGCGGGGAAGAGCGTTAAAATATCAATCCTCATCGGTCTCTAACCCCTCGATCATGTGCACGCTGATCTCGCGCGATTCCTCGTCAATATCCGTGATGAAGATATCCTTCACCGCGGGGATGAGATAGGTCTTCTCCTCGCCTTTGACCTTGTAGAGCTTGTGGGCGGGGTAGGAGAGCACGTCCACCACCGTGCCGATATACGTGTGGGGGAAGTAGTTATAGACGTTCATGCCGATGATCTCGGCGTCGAAGTGCTCACCTGGCTTGAGCTGGACATCGTTGCGGCGGATGGAGAGCACCTTGCGCTTGAGCGCGGCGGCAGCATCCATGTCGTCGACCTCGGGCAGCTTCATGAGCACCATGTCGCCCTGCACGCGCTTGCTCGTCGGGCGGAAGGGCGCACCGTCCATGTAGAACGTTTTGAACCCGCACAGAAGCTCTGGGCTCACGTCCCAGGGCTGTACCTTGACCTCGCCGCGCACGCCGTGCGTGTTCACGATCTGGCCGACTTCGATATATTCCGGGCGCGCGCTCGGCTGCGGCGCGCTCTTTTTGGAAAAGAGACCCATTGTCATGCTCCTTTGTTTTGTTCTATCCATCCAGTATAGCGGAATCGGCGGGGGATGGCAAGAATAAAAAACGTTCCCGAGAGCTTCTCGGGAACGTTTTTGCAGTTCAGTCTACGATGTCGACAGACACCTTTACGCCGGTGCGCTGAGCATAGGAACGGACGACCGTGCGGATCTCCTTGGCAATGCGGCCCTGACGGCCGATGACCTTGCCCATATCGTCAGGTGCGACGCGCAGCTCCAACGTAAGCTCGTCCGCGCCCTGCTTCTCCGTGACGGTGACGTCATCGGGATGCTCAACAAGGCTGCGGGCGATGTAGAGCAGCAAGTCTTTCATTTCTTGCACCCCGGGTCTTACAGCGCGTTGACTTTCTTCAGCAGCGCACGGACCGTGTCGGTGGGCTGAGCGCCGGTCTTGATCCACTCCTGAGCGCGCTCAGCGTCGATCTTGATCTCGGCGGGGGAGACGCAGGGATTGTAGGTGCCGATCTCTTCGATGAAGCGGCCGTCGCGGGGATAACGGGAATCAGCGACGACAACACGATAGAAAGGAGCCTTCTTGGCGCCCATTCTGCGCAGACGAATTTTAACCATGGTTACTACCTCCAAAAATAATGTAAATGATTTTGTATTATGATGAAATGCTTGTGCACTTATCAACGGAAATTACTTGAAGCGTTTCTTGCGCCCGAAACCGCGCATCCGGCCGCCGCCGAAGCCGCCCATGCCCTTTGGCATCTTGCCGCCGCGCGTGACCTGCTTGATCATGCTCTGCATCATCTCAAACTGCTTGAGCAGGCGGTTGACGTCCACAACCTCGAGTCCGCAGCCGGCGGCGATGCGCTTTTTGCGGCTGGCGCCGAGCACCGCGGGATTCTCGCGCTCGTAGGGTGTCATCGAGAGGATGATCGCCTCGGTGTGTGCCATCATCTTGGGGTCAAGCTCGGCGTTTGCCATCTGCTTGCCGAGCTGGCCGGGCATCATGCCCGCGAGCTGTTCAAAGCTGCCCATGCTCTTGAGCTGGACGAGCTGGTCGTAATAGTCGGAGAGAGTGAAGCGATTCTTTTTGAGCTTTTCTTCGAGCTTTTTCGCCTTTTCCTCGTCGATGCTCTGCTCGGCGCGCTCGATGAACGACAGCACGTCGCCCATGCCGAGGATGCGCTGCGCCATGCGGTCGGGGTGGAAGGGCTCGATCATGTCGAGCTTTTCGCCCGTGCCCATGAACTTGATGGGTTTGCCGGTCGCCGCGCGGATCGAGAGGGCTGCGCCGCCGCGGGCGTCGCCGTCGAGCTTCGTGAGCACGACGCCGTCGATGCCGAGTGCCTCATCAAAGGCGGTGGCGGCGTTCACGGCGTCCTGACCGGTCATCGCGTCGACGACGAGCAGGATCTCGGTCGGCTTGACGGCGGCCTTGATGCGCTTGAGCTCGTCCATCAGCGCTTCGTCGATGTGCAGGCGGCCTGCGGTATCGAGGAAGACCATGTCGTTGCCGTGGTCACCGGCGTACTTGACGGCCTCCTGCGCGATCTGAACGGGGTCGATCTGACCCATTTCGAAAACGGGAATATTCAATTGCTTGCCGACGACCTGTAACTGCGTGATGGCCGCGGGACGGTACACGTCGCACGCGGTGAGCAGCGGACGGTGGCCCTGCTTGCGGAAGTAGCCCGCGAGCTTGGCGACGTTCGTCGTCTTACCGGCGCCCTGTAAGCCGACCATCATAACGACCGTCGGCGGCTTGGAGGCGAAGGTCAGCTTCGCATTGGCACCGCCCATGAGCGCGGTGAGCTCTTCGCTGACGATCTTGATGACCTGCTGGGCAGGGGTCAGGCTGTCGAGCACCTCGGCGCCGACGGCGCGCTCAGAGACGGTTTTGACAAAGTCCTTGACGACCTTGTAGCTCACGTCTGCTTCGAGGAGCGCCAGGCGCACCTCACGCATTGCGAGCTTGATGTCCTCTTCGCTCAGGCGGCCCTTGCCGCGCAGGTGTTTGAATGTGGCGTTGAGCTTTTCGCTCAGTCCTTCAAATGCCATGGATGTATTACTCCTTGAGTGCCGCCGCCTCGGCCTCGATCACGCCGGCAAGCTCTTCGAGCTGGCGGTCCTCATACCGGCGGAAGTTGAGCTGCTTGATCTGCTCGGCCGCGTCCGTGATCTTTTCCACGTGGGGCTGAAGCTGCATGAAGCGCTTGATGAGCCCCGTCTTGTCTTCGATCTCGGTCATGTAGTTCTCCGCGCGCACGATAACGTCGCGCACGCCCTGGCGGGAGATGCCGTAGTTCTCGGCAATTTCGGAGAGCGACAGGTCCTCGTTATAGTAGAGATCATAGAATTCCTTCTGGCGGTCGGTGAGAAGCTCCCCATAAAAGTCGAAGAGCATCGTCATACGAAAGGTCTGGTTTTTCACGGGAAGTTCCTCCTTGTGCAGATTCTTATGTAAAGTTTTATACCTTTACAACATGAATCAGTTTACATGATTTTATCAAAATTGTCAAGGAAAAATCGCAAGAAAAACGTCATGCGAGCAGAAAATTCTTCCGTTTTTGCGCCGGAAAGTGCGGTGTAAGCAGAAAAGAGTGGAATTGTTCACAGTTTCGTGGTATCCTAAGGGCAAATTCTGAAAAATGACCACAGGAGGAATCCGTGATGGAACCGGTCAGACTTGAGATCGCACCCGAGGTGAACCTCGACTATGTGCGCTCGGATAAATTCAAAACGGGGACGCTGAGCGTGCAGCTCATCACGCCGATCAACGAAAGAACGGCGAGCTTTGGCGCGCTGCTGCCGAGCGTGCTGCGCCGCGGCACGATGTCGCACCCCGATATGCGCTCACTTTCCACCGCGCTCGACCTGCTCTATGGCTCGTCCATCGGCTGCACGGTACGCAAAAAGGGCGAGAACCAGTGCATCGGCTTTGCCGCGAGCTTCATCGACGAGGAATTTGTCCCGGGAGGAGAAAAGCTGCTCGAGCCGATGTGCGACCTTTTGGGCGAGCTGCTGCTCGACCCCGTGACGCGCAACGGCCGCTTCCTGAACGACTATGTCGAAAGCGAGAAGCAGAACCTCATCGACGCCATCCGCGGCATCATCAACGACAAGCGCGACTACGCAGACCTGCGCTTACTTCAGGAGATGTGCCGCGGCGAGCGCTACGGGGTGGACAAGTTCGGCTCCATCGCGCGCGTTGAGAAGATCACGAACCAGACGCTCTTCCGCTACTATCAGGAGTTACTCTCCACCGCACACTTGGAGCTCTTCTACTGCGGCAGCGCCGAGCGCGAGCGCGTGGAGGAGGCCATCTCCCGCGCGTTTGCGCCGCTTCAGCGCGGGCGTGTCGTGCCGCCGGTCATCGCGGAGAAGAAAAACGCGCCGGAGACGCCGCGCGAGATCACCGAGCGCATGGACGTGACGCAGGGAAGGCTCTCGATGGGCTGGCGCGCGTCGACGAACGACGCGCCTGCGATGATGCTGGCAAATTTGATTTTCGGCGGGTACAGCAATTCCAAGCTCTTTTTGAACGTGCGTGAAAAGCTATCCCTCTGCTATTATGCTTCTTCCGCCTATCACCGCTCCAAGGGCATCGTGACGGTCTCGTCCGGCATTGAGTGCAGGGATGTGGAGACCGCCAAGCGTGAAATTCTTGCCCAGCTTGCAAGCGTGCAGCGCGGCGAATTTGAGGAATGGGAGGTCGAGGGCGCGAGAGCGTGCCTGATCGCGTCGCTCGAATCGCGCGGCGACAGCGCGGGCCGCATGGAGGAAAATGCCCTCGGTCAGGCGGCCACGGGCATCCGCGAGACGGCGGATGAGCTCATCGCGGCGCTGCGCGCCGTGACGAACGAGCGCATCGCCGAGGCCGCGCAGAGCATGACGCTTGACACGGTGTATTTCCTGACAGGGGAGGACAGCAAGGATGAATGAGAAAAGCTACCCCCGCATCGGGGAAACGGTCCTGGAAAAGACGCTGCCGAACGGCTTGAAGATATTCATCGTCCCCAAGCCCCAGCACCGCAAAAAATACGCTTTTTTCGCCACGCGCTACGGTGGGATGGACATGCAGTTCATCCGAAACGGCGAAAAGTGCGACACGCCCGCGGGCATCGCGCACTATTTAGAGCACAAGATGTTCGACACGAAGGACGGCAACGCCCTACAGGTACTCTCGCAAAACGGCGCAGAGCCGAACGCCTTTACCTCCAACGCGATGACGGGCTATTACTTTGACTGCACCGAGCATTTTGAAGAAAACCTGCGCATCCTGCTCTCGTTTGTCTCCGTTCCGTACTTTACGGACGAAAGCGTGGAAAAGGAACGCGGCATCATCGGTCAGGAGATTCGCATGGTCGAGGATTCGCCCGACTGGCAGGTCTACGAAAGGCTCCTTGCCTGCCTGTACCGCTCGTCGCCCGCGCGCGTGCCCATCGCCGGCACGGTCGAGAGCATCGCGGATATCACGGCGGAAACGCTGTACGACTGCCACCACGCGTTCTACTGTTCGTCCAATATGGCGCTGTGCGTTGTTGGCAACGTCGATCCCCACACGGTGATCGCGCTGGCCGAGGAGGTCTTGCCCCGCGAGCGCGGCGAGGAGATCGCACGCTGCTATGGCGAAGAAGAGGACGATGTTGCCGCGCAGAAGGAGACCGTCACGCAGATGGAGGTCGCGCTGCCGCAGTTTTTAGTCGGCTTTAAGTGCGAGACGAACGAGGGTGACCTTTTGCGCCAGTCGCTCATCGGCGAGATGGCGAGCGACGTGCTGCTCGGCGATTCGTCGCCGCTCTACCAGCGCCTTTACGACGAGGGACTCATCAATTCGAGCTTTGGCGGCGGCTTTGACCAGCTGCCGGGCGTCGCGGTTCTGTGCGCCGGCGGCGAGAGCGGGCAGCCGCAGGAAGTGAGCGACGCGATCTTGGAAGAGGCGCAGCGCCTCGCGCGCGAGGGCATCGACCCTGACTTTTTCGAGCAGATCCGCCGCGCGAGCTTCGGCGCGACGCTGCGCGCGCTCAACTCGTTTGAAAATATCGCCATCTCCATGGCGGACGGCTACTTCCGCGGCTTCGATGCGCTCCGGTTCCCCGAGGCGTACGCGAGCATCGAAAAAGCGGATGTCGAGCGCTTCCTGCGCGAAAACCTGACGGACAGCCGCCGCGCCATCTCCATCATCGAACCCAAGAAAGAAGGATAACGATCCCATGAGCTTTTCCAACGCGCCCATCAGCTTTCCCGGCCTTTTCGGCGACTGGCAGTTCACCGTGCCGTCCAAGGCATTGAACATCGGCAACGGCATCTACTGGTACGGCATCATCATTGCCGCGGGCATGCTGCTGGGACTCTATTTCTGCATGAAGCAGGCACCGAAATACGGCCTGAGCGAGGACAATGTCATCGACACGGTGCTCTGGGTCATCCCGCTTTCCATCATCGGTGCGAGGATTTACTATGTGCTTTTCTACCTCGACCTGTTTCGCGGGAGCGACGGCTCGATCAACTGGTCGTCGACCTACCGCATCTGGGACGGCGGCCTTGCCATCTACGGCGGTGTCATTGCGGGCTTTTTGACGGCGTATCTTTTCAGCCGCCGCCGCAAGATCTCCTTCTGGGCGCTGGCGGACTGCTGCGTGCAGGGACTTTTCATTGGGCAGGCTATTGGCCGCTGGGGCAACTTTATGAACCGGGAAGCCTTCGGCGCGGCGACGGAGCTCCCCTGGCGCATGCGGCTCTGGACGTCGGCCACGACGTATATGGATGTACACCCTACGTTTCTTTATGAGAGCCTGTGGAATGTGATCGGTCTGCTGCTGCTTTATTTTGTCGTGTCCCGCGCCCGCCGCTTCGACGGGGAGAACACCTGCTTTTACTTCATCTGGTATGGTCTCGGCCGTTTCTGGATCGAGGGGCTGCGCACCGACAGTCTGTATCTTTTCCACTGGACGCTGTTTGGTCAGCGCATCCGCGTGTCGCAGGCGTTGTCGCTCGTGATGGTGCTCGTGTGCGCAGGGATCCTCGTCTATCAGTTCAAGGTCAAAAAGGCCGACGGGTCGAATCTGTTTGTCAAGCGTGTGCAGCAGACAACGGAGGCGGAAGAAGCCGCCGCTGAGCCTACCGCGCCGGACGAGAAGCAGTAAGCACTATGCACTATCACATCGACAAAACCGCCGCGCAGAGCGCGTATTTACAGCTCTATCACCAGCTGCGGCGCGACATCGTCAGCGGTGTTTACCCGCTGGGGACGAAGATGCCCAGCAAGCGCCTGATCGCAACAGAGACAGGCGTGAGTGTCATCACGGTCGAGCACGCGCTGGCGATCCTATGCGACGAGGGGTATTTGGAATCCCGCGAGCGCAGCGGCTTTTTCGTGAGCTTCGCCGCGGCGGACTGCTTCCCGGTCTCCGAGACGGAGACCGAGCGCCGCACGACCGTTTCTCACGGGACGGAGGATGAATTTCCGTTCCCGTCGCTCGCCAAGACGATGCGGCGTGTACTCAGTGAGTACGGCGAGAGTATTCTCGTCAAGTCGCCGAACAACGGCTGCGCCGAGCTGCGCGGCACCATTGCGGCGTATCTCTCCCGCTCGCGCGGCATCAGCGTCCAGCCGGGACAGATCGTGATCGGCTCGGGCGCGGAATACCTCTACGGACTCATCGTGCAGCTTTTGGGGCGCGAGCGCGTGTTTGCGCTCGAAGACCCGTCTTACGACAAGATCCGCAGGGTGTATCAGGCGCACGGCGTCACGTGCGAGATGCTGCGCCTCGGCAGCGACGGCATCCGCTCCGATGAGCTCAACCGCGCGAGCGCGACGGTGCTGCATGTCACGCCGTTCCATAGCTTCCCGAGCCAGGTGACCGCCAGCGCGGGCAAACGCCGCGAATATCTCCGCTGGGCGGAGGAGCGCGGCGGCTACATCGTCGAGGACGACTTCGATTCGGAATTCAGCGTGTCGAGCAAGAGCGAGGATACGCTCTTCGCCCTCGAACCCGAGCGCTCGGTCATCTACATGAATACGTTCTCCAAGACCATCGCGCCGTCGATGCGCGTGGGCTACATGGTGCTGCCGCCCGCGCTCTCCGAGCAGTTTCGGCGCGAGGTGGGATTCTATTCCTGCACCGTGCCGGTCTTTGAGCAGTATGTGCTTGCCGAGCTCATCGGCAGCGGCGACTTCGAGCGCCACATCAACCGCATCCGCCGCAGACGGCGGAAAGAATGAAAAAGCGGCGGCAAAGCCGCCGCTTTCAAAAAGTTTGAAAAATCGCTTGACGCGAAAAAATCTTTGTGCTATACTTCCATTTGCATTTGAACAAATGCGCTGGTGTAGCTCAGTCGGTAGAGCAGCTGATTCGTAATCAGCAGGTCATGTGTTCGAGTCACACCACCAGCTCCAAAAAGCATCGAAAACTTCGGTTTTCGGTGTTTTTTTGTTGCAAAAACGCTGAAAATGGTGTGGGGCAAAATGTGGGTCAACCGCCTGACCCACACCGTGACCCACACGCGGAATAAACTGTACCCAAGAAAATGGACACGAGATTTTGACCCATGGCCCCGTTCGGCGGACACGCATTTGACCCATAGGG
>ENA-UEQJ01000275-UEQJ01000275.1-human-gut-metagenome-genome-assembly--contig:-NODE-275-length-42169-cov-50.575311_pt1 | contig 42169 bp, 27 predicted proteins | sample MGYA00242937_ERZ507938 | MGnify/ENA primary metagenome ERZ507938 (study PRJEB26167, sample SAMN06115437) | human gut metagenome | host: Homo sapiens | place: China:Gansu | collected 2015-07-03...
GTCTTGGACTTGGCGAGTTCTTGATTTTTGCCCCGGCTAAGGAAATGCTGAAAAGTGCCTACTTTTTCAGTGCCCTCTAGCCAGGCTCGGTCATTTTATCCGAGTTTGTGAGCAGTAATTTTGTAACGACGGGCTCTGTGGAGCCGGCGTTGACGTCAACGTGTGCTGTCACCGTCTCATTTATGTATCTGCCGTTCTTGTCCAGGGCACGAAGGGTCAAATCTGCGCCAAACGGCACTCCTACAGGATTTGACACGTCAAGTTTAAGGCATATAGTATTGAGATTCAACGATGTCGACTCGTCTGTCACGAGATCGGGCAAATCGCCCATATTCACAGTTTCCGGTTTGATAACCACGTCGGCATCAACTGTTCCGTGAATATCCTCCACCTGGAAGTCGGGCACGTCGTAAACAAAAGTCAACTGCATTCCTGAAAGGTCGGCGGCAGTGACTCCGTTCGCCACGCCAACAAACGTACCGCTGCAAACCACACGCTCATTGACTGTCATCTTATGGTTCTTGATGTCGAGCAGCTGACGCATACCGACAATCGGGAGTGCCACTGAAAGGTTTCCTTCGGAATCGAAATTCTTGTTTATTGTCACTCTGTTGGTTTCGTAATCCATCCCTTCTATTCCCACACCAAATTGCAGCATGTCAGGAAAATCCATCACAAAATTCTTCACTCCGGCGCCCGTAATCTTGCTAAGTCCAGGAGCCGACAATTTAAGATGCACCGTAGTGACTACCGGACTGACGCTGAGCGACGTGATACGCTCCACTTCGGTCGGCATATTCTGAATGGCGTTGATTGTCATCGTCACGCTCATCGGCGTGGTCAAGTCAAGAGTAGGCAGTGTGCCAGGAATTGAAGGCACAGAAAAGTTGAAATACTCAGGCGTTGTGCTCAAGTCTTTGATTTGAACATGGTCAATCCTGTCAATGTCAAGCACTGTTGAGCCGTTGGACGTAAGAGCATACGCTCCATTCTCATCCACTTTCAGATTGTCTGTAAGATCAATCAGTCTTGAGAGAGTCAATGTGTCGGTAGCTCCAATGGGTGCGGCAATACTTCCCCCGACAGTGATGTCAGTGTTGATGTTCGAAAGATCAAAATCACTGTCGCATGAAATCATCAAGCCTGCTAATCCCATACAAGCGACAACCGCAGCGCCTCCTCGCTTTAAGGTCTGTCGTAAAATCATAATAATTAGTTTTTGATTAGTTCGTTATTACACAAAATTAATCCTAATTATCAAAATTTCAAAAAAAATTGTCTCAAAAATCTTTTTGCATAGTCATCCCGACTGAAAATCAATGATTTTCAGTCGACACATAGCACTTTTTAAATCTTAAAACTGTGTTTTGAAAAAGTCAGCGGCATTGCGGTCGGTCACCTCCGACACCTCTTCCACGCTCACGCCAAGCGTGTCGGCAATCTTCTCTGCAATCAGAGGAATATATGCGCTCTCGTTGCGCTTGCCGCGGTAAGGCACTGGTGTCAGATACGGGCAGTCGGTCTCAAGCAGTATGCGGTTCAATCCGATAGGTTTGAGAAGGTCGTCGACATGCGCGTTTTTAAACGTAACGACTCCATTGATGCCGAAATAGAAATCGCCATAACGGCGTATGCGGTGCAGGTCGGACAAAGAGCCTCCGAAGCTGTGGAACACGCATTCGGGCAACGTGCGTCCGAAACCGTCAAACACATCACATATCTCATCAAGTCCATCGCGACAGTGTATGATTACGGGCAAGTCGCGCGACGACGCCCAACGCAGTTGTTCGCGGAATGCCTTCATCTGCTCCTTGCGGTAGGTGCTGTCCCAATAAAGGTCGATGCCCACCTCTCCTACCGCCACAAATTTGTGGTCGTCGAAATGGCTCTCGGTGGCATCCAGCTGTTCAATCCAATCTGCCTCGACCGAAGTCGGGTGCAGCCCCATCGCCATAGAAGTGTAACCGGGATATGCCTCATGAGTGCCTACCATGGCGTCGTATGTGTGCATATCCACATTAGGAAGCACCAGATGGCGGAGTCCAGCCTTGCGGGCATACTCCACCACCGCCTCACGGTCGTTGTCAAACTCCTCAAGATATATGTGAGAATGCGTGTCGATCATCTTATTTTTTCCTTCCCATCACCATTTTGTCGAACGCCTCGAAAAATGCCACTGCCTCCGGCGCAAGATCGGCTGAATGAAGTGCCTCCACAGCCTTGCGGCTATATTCAGCCACAGCGTCAAGGCAAATCTGACCGATATCGAGACGGTCGTAGATGCCGGTCACTCCGGCTATCTTCTCGCCTGGATAAGCCGACTTGTTGCCGAGCCAGAATTCAAGCTCCTCCTTGTCGGCGCCTTCGGCTTTCTGCATTGCGTTGATGAGCATATATGTTTTCTTGTTGTTCATTATATCGCCACCGATAGCCTTGCCAAACACATCGGGATCGCCATACACGTCGAGCCAGTCGTCCTGCAGTTGGAACGCCAGTCCGAGATTGACTGCAAAATCATACAGCGCATTGGCGTTGCGCTCGTCGGCGTCACCCATAACTGCGCCTATGCGTGCCGCTCCGGCAAGAAGCACCGACGTCTTCAAGCGAATCATCTCCATATACTCGTCGATGGTCACATCGGTGCGCGCCTCAAACTCCATGTCATACTGCTGTCCCTCGTAGACTCCGATTGCCGTTTCGTTGAACTCCTTCAACAGGCGCATCGCTTTTTGCGGCTCCACACCGTCGACCACGAGCTGCGTGGCGAGGGTGAGCATGGTGTCGCCCGACAGGATGGCGGTATTGTCGTCCCATTTGTTGCAAACCGTAGGTTTTCCACGGCGCAGGTCAGCCTTGTCCATAACGTCGTCGTGGAGCAACGTGAAGTTATGATACATCTCTATGGCTGCCGCTTGCGGCAGAGCCTTGGCACTGTCACCGCCTACAGCGTCGCACGCGGCGAGCAAGATTACCGGGCGAAGGCGTTTGCCGCCTTGCTCGAGTCCGTAGACTATCGGTTTGTACAAGCCTTCGGGATTTCTCCCTACAGGGCACGCTATAGTGTCGACGGCATTTCCCGCCATTTTGATATATTCCTCAAGTGTATGCATCGCTTTTTATGGTTTTATCAGTCTTGAAACAACTCGTTTGATTCGATTAATCAATTATGCAAAAATAGCGATTTATTTTGCTTATGCGCACAATATCTCTGAAAATATTTTTTCTCATAAAATTAGGGGTACCTCGGGAAAGAAAATCGAGCAAGCTCTTTTCTTTCCTCTCGGCTTGCACTATCTTTGCACCTATGGACAATTTTTCGGTTACAATATTGGGATGCGGGTCGGCTAAACCCACCGTGCGCCATAATCCGAGCGCACAATTGGTATGTCTGAACTCAAAATCGTTTCTGATTGACTGCGGCGAGGGCACTCAGACTCAATTGATGCGCGCGCACTGCAAGTTCAACCGACTGCGCCACATATTCATCTCGCATCTGCATGGCGACCATTGTTACGGGCTGCCTGGGCTGCTTTCAACAATGGGGCTGACCGGACTCGACGGCGAGACTGTGATACACCTGCCGGAAGAGGGAGTGCGGCTGTTCAAGCCGTTGCTCGACTATTCTGCCCACGACCTCAACGTGCGCTTCGAGCCCTACGAATATGGCAACAACATCATTTATGAAGACCGCTCGCTGACGGTCAACACTGTGCCGCTTGTCCATCGGCTGCCTTGCGTGGGATTCGTGTTTCGTGAAAAGCCCAAGCCTCGGCACATAAACCCCGACGCTATCCAACGCTGGCAGGTGCCTACATGCTATCGCAACAACATCAAGGCTGGCGATGACTATGTGACGCCCGACGGCATCGTTGTGCCGAACGACGCCTTGACCACCGACCCCGACCCTTCGCGCGTGTATGCCTACATTTCCGACACGATGCCGCTGAAGGCCGTGGTCAGCGAGGTGGCAGGCGCCGATCTGCTCTACCACGAAGCGACTTTCCTCTCTGACTTGCGGCAACGCGCCAAGCAGACTCTCCACACGGTTGCCGCCGATGCGGCTGCCATTGCCCGTGACGCAAAAGTGAAACGGCTGGTTATCGGGCATTTCTCCTCGCGCTATATCAACGAGTCGATGTTGCTCGACGAGGCAAAAGCCGTTTTTCCCGACACGATTCTCGCCAAAGAAGGTCTGACAATAAACATCTAAGCACGCTGATGAATAAAAATTTGCCAGAAAAATTTGATTTTTCATTGCACAGTAAAAGAATTTACGTATCTTTGCAAACAAAATAACAACTTTATGCAGACTATGCAACTTACATATCATCGTCATCATCACGTCGACCTTTCCCCAAAAGAGGCTGGCCAGTTGGCTTTTGTGTAAGTTTCATATATGATTGACTACTAACGACCGATTATCCGCCTCATAGGATGACCGGTCGTTTTTTTTATTTCTTAAAAAACTATGCTTAGAATTGCTGTACAATCAAAAGGCCGTCTCTACGACGAGACAATGGACCTGCTCTCAGAAGCAGGCATCAAACTTACCGCAGTGAAACGCTCACTGCTCGTGCCGTCGCGCAACTTCCCTGTCGAACTGCTGTTTCTGCGCGACGACGACATTCCCGACTCTGTGGCTACCGGAACTGCCGACCTCGGCATTGTGGGTTACAATGAGGTGCTCGAGAAACAACGCGACGTGACGGTAATCAAAAAACTGGGATTCAGCCGATGCCGCATCTCTCTGGCTGTGCCAAACAGCGCCGGCTACGACGGGCTGCAGTGGTTCAACGGCAAAAAAATAGCCACTTCATATCCGGTCATACTCTCCAAGTTCTTCCGCGACAACAACATCTCGGCAGAGCTGCACGAAATCAGCGGATCGGTTGAGATCGCGCCGAGCATCGGTCTTGCCGACGCCATCTTCGACATCGTGTCGTCGGGAAGCACTCTCGTGAGCAACAACCTTAAAGAGGTGGAGAAGGTGATTGATTCAGAGGCTGTGCTTATCGGTGGAAAAGCACTCGACGCTGAGAAGCAGGAGGTGCTCGACGAACTGCTGTTCCGCTTTGAGGCTGTAAAGGCGGCATCGGGCAAGAAGTACATCCTCATGAACGTACCGCGCTCACAGCTCGACACGGTGCTGCAGATTCTGCCGGGCATCAAGAGTCCGACAGTGCTGCCTCTCGCCGACAAGGACTGGTGTTCGGTACACACCGTTCTCGAAGAAAAATTCTTCTGGGAAATCATCAACCGGCTGAAGGCTGCCGGTGCTGAAGGCATATTGGTGTTGAACATTGAAAAAATGGTATTGTAGCAATGGAAATCAAGATTTACAAGTATCCCAAAGAAACGAAGGATTTGCTGATTCGCGACTTCGATCCCAATCTAATTGGCGAGGCGGTGTCGGCTATCAGCGACATCATCAACGACATCGAAGAAAACGGCGACACTGCTTTGCTGAAATATGAGCGTCAATTCGACTGCCCATCAATCGAGTCGCTGAAGGTGACGGAACAGGAGTTTGAGGAGGCGGAAGCCGCTGTCAGTCAAGAGCTGAAGGCTGCGATGAAGGTTGCGGCCGACAACATCCGCAAGTTTCACGCCGCACAACTGATGGAGCCCATTGAGGTGGAAACGACCCCTGGCGTGGTGTGCCGGCAGAAAGCCGTGCCGCTCCACTCCGTCGGACTATATGTGCCTGGAGGCAGAGCGCCTTTGTTTTCAACGGCGCTGATGCTTGCCATCCCGGCACGCCTTGCCGGATGCCCCGAGATTGCCATCTGCACGCCACCCGACAAGAGCGGTCGCGTCAACCCGACAATCCTTGTGGCGGCACGTCTGGCTGGCGTAACCGAGGTGTATAAGACCGGAGGCGCACAGGCGATAGCAGCAATGGCATTCGGAACTGAAACAATACCAAAAGTAAACAAGATTTTCGGTCCCGGCAATCTTTACGTCATGCTTGCAAAGGCATTTGTGGCGAAACAGACCCACACGCTTGTTGATTTGCCGGCAGGACCGTCGGAAGTGATGATTGTGGCTGATGAAACAGCCAATCCAACATTTGTCGCCGCCGATTTTCTGTCGCAGGCCGAGCATGGCCCCGACAGCCAGTCGATACTTGTCACCACAAGCGAGCGTCTTGCCGACGAAGTGGCTAAGAATGCCGTGGAGATGGCAAAAGAGTTGCCGCGCGTGGATTTGATAGAGCAGTCGTTGAAGAAAAGCCGCATTATTGTGGTGCGCACCGACAACGAAATGATGCGCATAGCCAACGAATATGCTCCGGAACACCTCATCATAAACCACACCGACGCCGACAAGCTCGCCGAGATGGTGGAGAACGCCGGAAGCGTGTTTCTCGGTCAGTATGCCTGCGAAAGCGCCGGCGACTATGCCTCTGGCACAAACCATACGCTTCCCACAAGCGGCAATGCCAAGGCTTACAGCGGCGTGAACATCGACAGCTTCATGAAAAAAATCACGTTCCAGCGGCTGACGGCAGAAGGCATCGCCACGCTCGGCCCGGTGGTCGAGACTATGGCTGAGGGAGAAGGTCTGCTCGCACACAAATTGGCGGCGACCGTAAGAATTGAACAAGTAAAAAAGAGGTAAGATTATGGATTTGAAAAAGATTGTCAGAGAAAACATCTACAACCTGACGCCCTACAGTTGCGCCCGCACAGAGTTCAGCGGAAAGGCGTCAGTGTGGATCGACGCCAACGAAAGCCCGTACAACAATCCCTACAACCGCTACCCCGACCCGTTGCAAATGGAGCTCAAACGACGCATCGGACAGATGCGCGGTGTCGTTGCCGACCAAATTTTCCTCGGTGTGGGCAGCGATGAATGCATCGACATGGTCTATCGCGTGTTCTGCCGCCCGGGCATCGACAACGTGGTGGCGATAGAGCCAACCTATGGCATGTATGAAGTGTGTGCGGAGGTCAACGATGTGGAATATCGCCGCGCTCCGCTTGCCGACGACTTCTCTATCGACATTCAAAAAATCTTTGAGCAAATCGACGACAAGACCAAAGTGATATGGATATGCTCGCCCAACAACCCTACCGGCAACGCCTTCCCGCGCGACGCCATAGAGGCGGTGTGCGCTGGATTCAACGGAATTGTCGTGGTCGACGAGGCTTATGTCGACTTCTCTACAAAAGGATCGATGGCGACACAACTCTACCGCTATCCAAACCTGATTGTAATGCAGACGCTGTCGAAGGCGTGGGCAAGTGCGGCTGTGCGGCTCGGAGCGGCTTTCGCGTCACAGGAAATCATAGGCATTTTCAACAAGGTCAAGTACCCGTACAACATCAACCTGCTCACACAGCAGTATGCCATGCGCATGCTCGACCGCCGCGAGGAGGTGCACGGATGGGTGACCACAATAGTGGCTGAGCGCAAACGCCTCGCCACCGAGCTTGCCGTCTTGCCGGTGGTCGAGAAGGTGTTTGACTCCGACGCCAACTTCCTACTTGTCAGAGTGACAGACGCCGACGCCGTCTATGCGTATCTGCGCGACAACGGCATCGTGGCGCGCAACCGCAACCGCGTGGCGCTGTGCTCGCAATGCCTGCGGTTCTCTGTCGGAACCGAGGATGAGAACAATCGTCTAATTTCAACTCTCAAAGGTTATGGAAAATAAGAAACGCGCGCTGTTCATCGACCGCGACGGCACGCTTATCGTCGAACCGCCGGTGGATTTCCAGGTGGATTCGCTTCAGAAACTGGAATTTATTCCCGGCGTGCTGCGCAACATGCATTTCATCGCTTCGACTCTCGATTTTGAACTTGTGATGGTGACCAACCAGGACGGACTCGGCACACCGTCGTTCCCGACATCCGACTTCCTTCCGCCCCACGAGAAGATGTTGCAGACGTTCAAGGGCGAGGGCGTGGAGTTTGACGATATCATAATTGACCGCACATTTGAAAATGAGCATAAGCCGACGCGCAAACCGGGCACGGCATTGCTCGGGAAATATATGGATGGCAGTTACGACCTCGAAAATTCTTTCGTAATCGGCGACCGGATTACCGACATTCAATTGGCGAAGAATTTAGGTGCAAAGGGCATCCTGCTGCAGAATGCCGACGCCGGCAAGCGGATGATTGAGGATGCCGGACTTGAGCAGACGTGCGTGCTTGTCGCCGAGTCATGGGATTGCATTGCCGATTATCTGCGTGGCGGCGCACGCACGGCACAGGTGAGCCGGAAAACGTCGGAAACCGACATCTACATCAGCCTTGACCTTGACGGTCACGGTCGTTGCGACATTTCAACCGGACTAGGATTTTTCGACCACATGCTCAACCAAATCGGACGGCATTCGGGATTCGACCTTACCATAAAAACTAAAGGCGACCTCTATGTCGACGAGCACCACACTGTTGAAGACACGGCGCTGGCTCTCGGCGAAGCACTGAGAAAGGCTCTCGGCGACAAACGCGGCATTGAACGCTACGGCTTTGTGCTGCCGATGGACGACTGCAACTGCACTGTGGCTCTCGATTTCGGCGGACGTCCGTGGCTCGTCTGGAACGCCGACTTCAAGCGCGAGCGCATAGGCGACGTCCCCACCGAAATGTTTTTCCATTTCTTCAAAAGCCTGAGCGACGCGGCGGCGATGAACCTATATGTCAACGCCGACGGCTCCAACGAGCACCACAAGATTGAAGGCATATTCAAAGCGCTGGCAAGAGCACTGCGCGCTGCCTCGCGACGCGATGTCTTCCGCTACGACCTGCCGTCGACAAAAGGCGCGCTCTGACAATCGCTTCCCGCGGCGCGCGCCGCGGGAATAATTTTGCGGTGTTGCGCATAAAGTGTAACTTTGTAAGGAAATTTTTATTTACGAATATGGCAACTAAACTTTGGGAAAAATCAGTGGTGGTAGACCACGATGTTGAAACATATACTGTAGGACTCGACCGCGAGATGGATCTTTATCTCGCACCTTACGACGTGCTTGGCTCGATGGCACACATCACGATGCTCGAAAGCATCGGTCTGCTGGAAAAAGATGAGCTCTCTGCGCTCCTCGCCGAACTGAAAAAAATCTATCACGAGGCGGCAAACGGCAAATTTGTGATTGAAGAAGGCGTGGAAGACGTGCATTCTCAAGTGGAACTTATGCTGACACGCAGTCTCGGCGACATTGGAAAGAAAATCCATAGCGGACGCTCGCGCAACGACCAGGTGATGGTCGACCTGAAACTGTTTATGCGCTCCGAGATAGAGGCTGTGGCGCTGACCACAGAGAAGCTTTTCCAAACGCTCATTGCCCAAAGCAACAAATACAAAGACGTGCTTATCCCCGGCTATACCCACCTTCAAGTGGCTATGCCGTCGTCGTTCGGACTGTGGTTTGGCGCATACGCCGAAAGCCTCGCCGACGATTTGACTGTGCTTCAAGCAGCCTACCGCGTCACAAACCGCAACCCGCTCGGGTCTGCAGCCGGCTATGGCTCTTCATTCCCGCTCAACCGCGAGATGACCACGCGTCTGCTTGGTTTTGAATCGATGAACTACAACGTGGTCTATGCGCAAATGGGACGCGGCAAGACGGAACGCACGGTTGCCAACGCGCTGGCAGGAATAGCATCCACGGTGTCGCGCCTGGCTTTCGACGCCTGCCTCTACAATTCGCAGAATTTCGGTTTCATCAAGTTGCCCGACCAATACACCACCGGCTCTTCGATCATGCCCCACAAGAAAAATCCCGACGTTTTCGAGCTGACACGTGCCAAATGCAACCGCTTGCAGTCGTTGCCTTATCAGATTACGATGATTCTCAACAATCTGCCATCGGGATACTTCCGCGACATGCAGCTGATAAAAGAGGCGTTTCTTCCGGCATTCGACGAATTGAAGTCAATCCTCAACATGGTCAACGCAATGTTGTCGGAAATCAAGGTAAACACCGATGTGGCTCAGGACGACCGCTATAAATTCATGTTCTCCGTCGAAGAGGTAAACCGTCTGACACGCGAGGGTATGCCGTTCCGCGACGCATACAAGAAAGTGGGTCTCGACATCGAAGCTGGACGCTTCGAGCCGGTCAAGGAGGTGCACCACACCCACGAAGGCTCAATCGGCAACCTATGCAACGACCGCATCGAGGCGCTGTTTGCCAAAACGCTAAAGGCGTTCCGCTTCGACGAATACCACCGCGCCATCGACAATCTTTTGAAATGACGTCCAATCATTTACAAATACGCCCAACAATATGAAGATACTGAAATACATTCTCCTGCTGTCGGTGATGCTCTCCGCAATGGCGTGCGAGTCGGTCGACAGCCAACGCATTCCCGCGCTCAACGTCAATATCGACCTCAGCAACGCCGGCCTGTGGAACACATACGGTGTGAGCGGCTACGGAATGTGCCGCATATTTGACCGGGAGCAGAGGATTCCCGATAATTTCGCATACACCGAACGCACCTTCACCGGATACGGCGGCGTGATGCTCGTCTACGGCATCAACGGCCCTGTGGCATACGACAGGGCATGCCCTGTGGAGGTGAGCAGAAAAGCGGTGCTTTACTTCGACTCATCGACACTCGAGGCATACTGCAAGCAATGCGGTTCGCGGTTCAACGTCTGCGAGGCCGACGGAGTGCCCGTAAAAGGGCAGGCGCTCGAGAACCGCTACGGGCTGCAACGGCTTTCGGTTGTGCCTGCCGGCGGAGGATATCTGATTACCCGCTGATTGAAAATTTTTTATCTTTTTATAATTATTGTTTACGACAGTCTTGTTTCTGAAAGATTTTGCGTAAATTCGTAAAATTTAAGACAGACCAACAATGAGACTACGTAAAACATTAGCGACATGCGCTCTTGGAGCAATCCTTGCCTCGGGAGCGATGGCGGAGAACCTTGTGATTCTCCACACAAACGATATGCACAGCAACGTGCGTCCAGAACAACTGACGAAACCGGGAGGCATGGTGCGCGTGAAAGCGGCGGTCGACAGCATCCGCCGGGCAGAAACCCACGTTATGCTGCTCGATGCCGGCGACGACGTGCAGGGACAGATGTATTTCACGCTGTTCAAAGGCGAGGTGGAATATGAAATGATGAACCGCATGGGCTACGACGCGGCGACCATCGGAAACCATGAGTTTGACAACGGCATCGAATCGCTCGCCGACAACTACCGACGTGTGGAATTTCCCGTAATCAACGCCAACTATGGCTTGAAAGAGACGGCATTGTCCGACCTTGTCAAACCATACATCATACGCAATTTCCACGGCAAGAGATTTGCCGTAATCGGTGTCGGAGCAAATCCGGACCGTCTCGTCATTGCCAACAACTACAAGGGAATGACATACCGCGACCCAATGGCTCTTGCCGACAGCATCGCCGGAGCTCTTAAAGCCGACGACCGTGCCGACTACGCAATCGTGCTTTCTCACATCGGCTACCGTCCCGGAAAAGCAGGGCTTCCGTCAGACAGCGTGATGGCGCTCTCGTCAAGCAACATCGACCTTATCCTCGGCGGACACTCACACACTTCAATCAATCCGGCCACAGGCAACCACCAATACGTGTTCACCAATAAGGCTGGCAAAAGTGTTCTGGTGGCTCAAAACAGAAACGAATGCCACACTATAACAAAAATAACCATCGACCTCGACGACTTGCAGAAGCTGCCTGATTACGAGCTGCTGCCTATCGACTCCCGCTACGACGGCCGTCTTGACGCCGCCACTGAAGCGTGGCTGAAGCCATACGACGAGGAAGTGGCTCGTGTGATGGCTATCATCATCGGCTCTACCGACGAGGATATGCAACGCAACTCAACCGTTATGAGAAACTGGGCGGCGGATGCCGTAAAGACTGTCGGCGAACGGCTGTCGGGCGTTGAAGTCGACGCCGGAGTGACAAACTCCGGAGGTCTGCGATCCGACTTTCATAAAGGCGAGTTGAGTCTCGGCGAGGTCTACAACCTTATGCCGTTCGACAACAACATCGTTGTGCTCGAGATGAACGGCGCGCTGCTTCAGGAATGCCTCGACAACCTTGCAATGAAAGGCGGACAATGCGTGAGCCGCGGAATCTCGTTCACAATCAAGGACGGCAAAGCCGTAAACGCAAAAATCAACGGAAAGAAAATCGACAAGAACCGCACCTACCGCATCTCGACGATAAGCTACATCTACGAGGGCAACGATGACCTCGTTTCCTTCGCAAAGGCGAATTTGCTCTACAGCAGCGACCGCCCGATGAAATTCGACATCGCCGACTATGTGAAGGAAAACCCCAAACTGTCGCTTGACCACACCAAACGTATAACCAATAAATAAGCCCAAGACAATGCATCTAAGAAAATTTTTACTATTAGGCATCAGTCTTATCGCCGTCAGCATCATTACGGCAAAGACTCCATTGTTTATCAGCAACCAGCCCCAGGATGAAATGGATGCCTGGGTCGACTCTGTCTACAACTCCATGACTCCGGAGCAACGAGTGGGTCAGCTGATTGCTCAAAGTTTCCAGTCAAAAGATGTCAATGCTGCGAAACGCCAAATCAAATCGACCGTAGAAAAATACCATATCGGGTGGGCATACTTTTCCAGCGGCAAGGCTGAGCACTACGCCGAACTCGCAAACTACGTCAACAGCATCTCATCGACACCGGTTGCCATCGCCCTCGACGGCGAATGGGGATTGTCGATGCGCATGCCCGACACTCCGCGTTTCCCTAAAAACATGATGCTCGGCGCCGTGCAGGACGATATGCTCATCTATGAATACGGACGCGAAATGGCTCGCGAATGCAAAGAGATAGGTGTGAATGTGAATTTCGCCCCTACTGCAGATGTCAACAGCAACCCTTTGAACCCCGTAATCGGCACGCGCTCGTTTGGCGAGGACGCCGAAAACGTCGCACACAAAGTAGTGGCTTACTCTCGCGGTCTTGAGGACGGCGGTGTGCTGTCGGTGGCTAAGCATTTCCCCGGACACGGCGACACGGAGAAGGACTCTCATAAGACGCTGCCGATTGTCGACCGCTCGCTTGCAAGCATCGAGTCGATCGACCTTGTGCCGTTCCAAGCCTACACCAATGCCGGACTTTCGGGCGTGATGGTAGGACACCTTCAGATACCGGCATTGAAAACGGGCAACAACCCTACATCATTGACTCCAAGCGTTGTCACAGGTTTGCTCAAACAGAGATTAGGCTTCGGCGGACTGGTGTTTACCGACGCGCTTACAATGCAGGGGGCAAGGAAGTCGGGCAATCCTAACGGACTGAGGGCTTTCCTCGCAGGTGCCGACGTGCTTCTTGAACCGTACAATCTCGAAAAAAGTTTCAACGAGCTTCTCGACTACTACAATCAGGGAGGCGACAAGCAAAAGTCTATCGAGCTGACGTGCAAGAAAGTGTTGAGATACAAATACGCTCTCGGCCTCAACAATTACAAGCCTGTCAACATCGACGGTATGATGGAGCGCATCAACTCACGCCACGCACAGCTCGTGCTGCGCAAGCTCTACGCAGCGGCGATGACCATAGTGAAGAACGACGGCGACTGCCTGCCTGTGAAGCATCTTGAAAACAAGGTGAGCGTGGCTGTGGCAGGTGAGAAAGTCGACGACGCAAAGGTGTTCACTCAGACATGCGCCCTCTATACCGACATCACCACCCACCATCTCACCGAACACAACGCCGAGTCGTGGGCTGAAGACAACGACAACGCATCGGCATTGGTAATCGGTGTGTTCAACAACAACGGCGGCACCAAGCGTGCCATCGCGAAAGCCATCGCGAAAGCTGGAAAGAGCAAAGTGGTTCTTGTGTTCTTCATCAAGCCTTACGACCTTGCCGACTTCAGCGAGGAGATAGCCGGAAGCGCGGCTGTAATCGAGGCTTACGAAGACCATGCCTTTGCTCAGGAATATGCCGCACAAGTGGTGTTCGGCGGTAGCGACGCCTCTGGCCGCATGCCGGTAAGCGTTGCCGGAGTTGCAAAAGTTGGCGACGGCGTCACTGTGATGGCGTCACGCCTTGGCTACGACGTGCCTGAAGCCGTAGGTCTTGACCAGAAACTCGTAGAGCAAATCGACTCAATCGCCAACCTCGGCGTGAAGGCAGGAGCCTTCCCTGGCTGCCAAGTAATTGTGGCACGCCACGGAAAAATCGTTGTAAAGAAAAGTTACGGATACACCGACAACGGAAAAGACGACGCCGTCAACGGCAACACGCTCTACGACCTTGCATCTGTGTCGAAAGCCACTGGAACCCTGTCGGGCATCATGAAAGCCGTCGACGACAAGAAGCTAAACATCAATGGTTTCCTCAGCGACTACATTCCTCAACTGAAAGGTTCGTCGAAAGGCGTGTTGACAATCCGCGACCTGCTTTTCCACGAAACGGGTATGCCACCGTCGCTGAGCATCTACGAACAAATGACCGACCCTAAAAGCTACACCGGCGCGCTCAGCGTGGGCAAAAAATCAGCCAACTACAAGCGGTTTGCCGGAGGCGCATATATCAACAACACTGCACACGTGCGCTCCGACATCACTTCGCCTAAACGCACCGACAAATTCAACGTGCAGATTGGCAAGAACCTATGGGTGGGACAAATCACGATGGACTCGGTGATGAACATGATCTACAACGAGCGCCAGCGCACAAACCACAATTATGTGTACAGCTGCCTCAACTTCTGCCTGCTCCGTCAGGCGGAGGAGAACGTGACCGGAGTGCGCCACGACCGCTATGTCTACGACAACATTTTCCACCGCATCGGCGCTTTCCGCACCGTCTACCGCCCGCTCGACTTCTTCCCTGAAAAAGAAATCGCAGCGACAGAGCTCGACGAGTATTTCCGCGAAGGATATATCCGCGGCGTTGTCCACGACGAGACAGCGGCATTCTCCGGCGGCATACAAGGAAATGCCGGACTCTTCTCCAACGCCAACGATCTTGCCAAACTGTGCCAGATGTGGCTGTTTGGAGGAATGTATGGCGGCGAGCGCATCCTCTCGCAGTCTACTGTCAACACGTTCCTGACAATGAGATCGCTCAATTCGCACCGCGGACTCGGATTTGACAAGCCTAACTTCAAGCGTCCGAGCTACTCTTCGATAACGGATGCAGCAAGTGCGGAAGTGGTGGGACACACCGGATTCACTGGCACATCGTTCTGGGTTGACCCGAAGGAAGACCTGATTTACATTTTCCTCAGCAACCGCGTCTGCCCAAGCCGCAACAACCCGGCGTTCTCAAAGATTGGTGCCCGCTACAACATCTTTGACTACATCTACGACTCTATCAAGCGCAACGCAAAGCAATAGCAACGCGCCAGACAAATTGAGAGGGAGGAAAACAAAGCCGTTTTCCTCCCTCTTTCGTTTTCCAGGCATCCCTTCGAGGCACGTCACTTCGATTCTATTGTCGGATTCCGTCCTATCGTGTGAATAGAGAATTCCTTTTCGGGCATCTGACTACAAAAGACTCTCAAGGTAGCAGTGATTTACTATTGCACTGCTCGATTCAGTCCTTCCCTATAGACAGGGTCCTATGACCTCTGCTGACTTCTCTCTGAACGTGCTGTAAATGTGCAGCCGATTTTGACCTTGGTCAAATATGGAAATAAGCAACGATAAGCAAAACACGTACTCAACCGCTGCAAAAGTGTACCACAAAAGTTAGTTACAAATTACCGCAAAAGTTAGTTACAAATTACCGCAAAAGTTAGTTACAAAACAGCACAATTCATCGCACTAAATATGCACAAATGAGTGATAAAGCAAAGCTACTTATTGCACGCAATTATGTTGATGCCATCTGTCGGGACGATATCTCCAGATTAGATGATGTACAAAGGCTACGGACTGGAGGCCGACCTTGTGCTTCATCTCGACGATGGACGCTACGCCCTTATAGAATGTAAACTTGGCAGTCGTGAAAAACGCGAGTTCGGGATAACGCAATGCTCATGCCGAGCATACCAACAAACAGCCGCCTCTGTCATCGTGACAAAGGCGGCCATATCGTGAATGGGACATTGGCTGTGACAAGGTTACTCCAAGAAGCTCCTATACACGCCCTACCCTTTCTCTATTTTTTGATTTTCTTTTGCCATTTATTTACTTTGTCGCGGACGTTTCTCACCTTTTGTGAAACGTTTGACACACCGTTGCCACGCCAGCGCACAGGATGCAGATAGTTCCTGTTGAACTCGAGATGCTGACCCGTATATTTATCCTTGATTTCTATCTTGCCGTTGTTGTTTCTCATACGATAGACCCACACACGCTCGTAGAAGCCCAATGTGGAATTGGAGGAACCAAGGGCATCGTGGCTGTTGGCAACAGAGATATAATCACTCTTTTCACCATCTGATACGGTCTGCGCCCATCCGGTGTGCTGTGCCATCGTGGCGCGCTCGGCAGTGGCGAGCGCCAGCTCGATGGAGCAAGCGCCGTCGGGCACAAGAGTGGTTGAGGTAACGGGATCGACAAGCTCCAGAGCCTCCATAAACGCCATAGGCTCCTTCGCCCACGGTTTGATTTGCTGACTGTCGGTATAGGCATCAAGATTGGAGTCGTATTCGGTATAAGTATACTCCGAGTTTTTCTCAATATAGCGCATGGCACGATAGATGAGCGTTGCCATCTCCTGACGGGTTACAGCGGCATTCATGTCGAGGTTGCCACCGGCGATGTCGGCAAAGAGGTTCAGCTTACCTTCATTGGCGTCCTTTCCGGTCATCTCCTTGATGAGCCTCTTGGCTATCGATGCCACCTGTTGGCGCGTGGCGGTAAGGGTGTAGTCGTCGCCAAGCAGCTGCTCGTCGACAAGGTTGTCGCAAAGGGCGCGCGTCACCTCGTCTTCTGCCCACTTGCTCTTCTTCACAGTGCTGCGGGCTGGCAGAGTAAACATATCCGGCTGAGCGGTAGTGCTCAGTTTTGCCTCGTCCTCACGCATGTCGAGCGCTGCCTCCATATGCTTGCGATACAGTGCCAACGTGCCATCAGATCCCGACAGGCGGAAGTGTTTCTCTGTTAGGTGGCGCTGCTCATAGTTGTAAGACAAGCCACACCATTTGCAGCTCTTCCAATAGACATGCTCGCCCGCGGCATTGGTGCCCACATAGGCCTGCTCGGTAGCAAGGTCGGCAGTAAATGAATGAACACCCGGTATGTATTTTTTCTCCGCCTCTTTGTCGACGAACATGAAGGTGTGGCGCGGATTGCGCTCACACTCCCCGCAGATGCTGCACGAGTAATACACTTTAGGGTCTTGCTTACAAGTATAGTGCTGCATCACACGGTCGGCTGTATGCAGACGTGCCACAAAGTTGTGCCTTGTACATGGATTCTTGGTGGCTCCGAGTCCGGCCTTCTGGGCTTCGTACACGTTACCGGTATATGTTCTTACGGTGTAGCACGGGAACTTGCTGTGACGTGCCATCTGCGCTTTGACGGCAGCAGCCTGACTGGCTGGCACACACAGAGTTGCGTCGCCGGCAAGGAACATGGTGCTATGGCCATAGAAATGATAATAGTTGGGAAACAGATTGCTCTTCATACCTTCGTCGAGTTCGCGCATAAACTCCACGGCGTTGACTTTGTCGCTGAGCCACACCTCCTTGAGGTTGTAATAGCCGCTCATATACTGGTCCATCGCATGGGCAAACTTTAAGTAATCTGTCTTGTTGCCGGTGTCTACGATAACCTTGGTAAGAAAGACACGGTTCGGTCCTTCAAACTCTGGCAACGGGTCGTGGGTCTCAGTAATGGAGACCACATCATGTGGATGGAATGATGCACAGCATGCATCGGCTGTCTCTTTTGTATAGACATTATTGCTGGCACGATTTTTCTCCTTGTTTGCATTATAGTCAAAGAGCAGATTCTCCTTTTTGAGATTGCCGCCATCGCCGCCAGGCACGGTAACCACAAAACTGCAGCGGGGGAAGTAAGGACTTCCGACAAGCACTCTGGCAGGCTCGCCGTTGACGGTAATCTTGAGCATAGTGTCGTCGACATAGTAGTCGCCATTGCGCATCGCATACTTGAGGATGTAGGGTCCCTGGGTGTTGAGCATCAGTTTCATGCTGGCACGATACGTATAGCCTGCCTGAAACTTGGGAGAATCGGAATTTTTTCTGTTGAACTCGCCTTCCCATAAAATGCTGAAGACCGACGCGATGCCTTGCTGAACCAGGTCGCCATACGCTGTCTTGGCTGCGGTGATTTGTATCTGCTCGCCATCCTCGATACCCATACCGTCTTTGGGCAACGGAATAGTGATGTCGATAGATGTTACCACCTTCTTGCCGGCTCCATGCATGGCCGTCGGAAGCAGCAAAAGCATAGCGATGAGTAATGTCAGGAAATTTTTCATGTTCGTTTTTTTCATTTAGTTAGAAAATCATTTAATTCGCAACTCAATGGTTAATAATCTTAAAGGTATCAATTATAGACGGCAATCTTGATTACGCCGTCTTCCTTGTTCTCAAATATACGGTATGCCTCCTCTATTCTGTAAAGCGGGAAGCGATGCGTGATAAGCGGAGTGGTGTCGATTTTCCCCTGCTCAATGAGCCTGAGCACCTCCTCGCAGTCGCAACCGTCAACACCGCCGGTCTTGAACGTCAGGTTCTTGCCATACATATCGGGCAACGGAAGAATCTGCGGAGAGTCATAAAGCGCCACGACCGTGACAATGGCATTAGGCCGCGCACAGCGCCATGCCAACTGGAACGTATCCTTTACGCCAGCCACTTCCAGCACCCTGTCGGCGCCGCCATGGTCACTGTGTTGCTTCACAAACTCCTCGCAGGCATCCGGCGTGGTCAGCAGCACGTCGGGATAATGCTCCTTGACAAAAGCCCGCCGCTCTTCCGACGGCTCACACACGATGATGCGCTTCGGGCGCTTCAGCATCGCGCAGATCAACGTGCAGATGCCCGTAGGTCCGGCACCGACAATCAGCACCGTGTCGTCGGGCGTAATCTCACTTATGCGCGCCGCCCAGAATCCCGTGGCAAGCACATCGCCAACAAACAGAGCCTGCTCGTCGGTCACGCTGTCGGGAATGCGGTTCAAGCCCTGCGACGCCAACGGCACACGCACATATTCCGTCTGTCCGCCGTCGATACGACAACCGAGAGCCCATCCGCCATGAGGAGAAGTGCAGTTGTTGACATAGCCGTGTCTGCAGTAGAAGCACTCACCGCAGAAGGTTTCCACGTTGACGGTCACACGGTCGCCTACCTTCACGCCTTTCACGTCGGCGCCGACTTCTTCCACCACGCCGACCATCTCATGGCCGACAGTGATGCCCGGCACCGCTCTCGGCACACTCCCGTGCTTTATATGCAAGTCGCTTGAACAGATGCTGCCGAGAGTCACACGGACAATGGCGTCTGTCGCTTCCTGTAGCTCTGGTTTAGGCTTGTCAATCAAGGCAAACTTGCCCTTCTCTATGTATGTATATGCTTTCATTCTGAATATAATGTTACTGATATTTTGCTCTCACCGCCTTTGGCAGCTTGCTGACTATAAGCTCATACGACTCTTTTATCCACTCCGTTACAGTTTCTGCGGCAAGTTGCCCATAATACACGTCGCTCCAATGCTTCTTGTTCCAATGAAACGCTGGGGTCACCGCCGCATATTGCTCGCGCAACGCCTCGTTTCTCTCCGGAGTCAGTTTACATGCAAACCGCGGATTCTCACCATTCATGCCAAGCCGACTTCCACCCAGCCAAAGGCACAGAAAAATCTTGCCCTCAACACGAAAGGTGACAACGTCATCGCCAAACGGCTGATCCTCAGTCACACCAAACAAAGACAAAGCGTATTCCCTGACTTGCTCAATGTCCATAAAGCATTATTCTTTTCTTTCTTCCGGAGGGACACATGGAGGCTCTTCCTCATATTTCGGCGACGCTCCGTAGCGATTTTCGCCCTCCGCACTGTCCTGGCAAAAGAATATTATCATCACAATCTGATATACAGAAACTATGCCACAGAAAAATATATACTTGCCAAATACCACAAACGGAGTAATGGTGTCCTCAAAATCATCCATCGTCATAAAGCTAAGAACATCCGAGACACACATTAAGACAATAATGATTGTGGCCACTACTGGGAAAAACATCCACCATCCGCTGCGTCCCGTGTCGTGCAACCGTCTGATTGATATAGGTATGGTCACAAGCCAAAACGGAGGAAGGAAATTTGATATGAAATAGGCAACCAGCATAGCCCACCAAAACTCAGACCGGCGGGAGCGTCCATTTGTTTCAAAAATTCGCTTTGTGGCAAGCGACAATGCATCCTGAAAAGAAAGCTGTTCGTGTACAATCATAATATCACAGATTTTTATGTTTTATTTGCAAATTTAGCACATTTCAGCGATTTTCAGATGTGGGCAGCACCTTTTTTTCCTTTTGTCGTTTAAAAGACGTAACTTTGCAGCCGAATTAAATTTAAAAACCAATTGATTATGTCAACTTACACAGAAGACAAACGAAAAGTGACTACTCGCCGCCTGCTCGAAATGAAGCAGCGCGGAGAAAAAATATCTATGCTTACAGCCTACGATTTCTCGATGGCGAAACTCATCGACGAGGCTGGAATGGACGTGATTCTCGTGGGCGACTCCGCCAGCAACGTGATGGCTGGAAACGTGACCACTCTGCCGATGACGCTCGACCAGATGATTTATCACGGCAAGTCGGTGATGCGTGGCGTGAACCGCGCGCTCGTGGTTGTAGACATGCCTTTCGGAACATACCAGGGCAACTCTAAAGAGGCTTTGGCTTCGGCTATCCGCATCATGAAGGAAACACATGCCGACTGCGTGAAGCTCGAGGGCGGCGCCGAAGTGCGCGAGTCGATTGAGCGCATCCTGTGCGCCGGCATTCCAGTGATGGGTCACCTCGGACTGACACCACAGTCAATCAACAAATTCGGGTCATACACCGTGCGTGCCCGCGAAGAGGCTGAGGCAAACAAACTTATAGAAGATGCCAAACTGCTGCAGGAGATTGGATGCTTTGCAATCGTGCTTGAGAAAATCCCTGCCACATTGGCAAAAAAAGTGGCAGAAATGCTTGAAATTCCTATCATCGGCATCGGTGCCGGAGGCGGTGTCGACGGACAGGTGCTCGTGATGCACGACATGCTCGGCATCAACAAGGGATTCTCGCCTCGCTTCCTGCGCCGCTACGCTGATGTGGGCACAATCATCACCGACGCTGTGGCGAAATACATCGAGGATGTGAAGACCTCTGATTTCCCCAACGAGAAAGAGCAATACTAATCAGCAACACTCACAAACAACAACCGCGGAGAGTCGATGCCCTCCGCGGTTATTGTTTTTATACTGTTCCGTCAAATATTGCCCTGTGCCGGTTCCGACGGAATTTCATTGCCGTTGTTGTCAAGCTCGATTTCCTCCTCGGGCATATCAATGTCTTCAACATCGGTGCTGTCAACATCAGTAGTGTCGGAAGGCGCCACATAGCCCTGACAGTTGTACGGGCGGTCGTCGACCCTCAGACCGGGCCACGGCTTGTCGGAAATCTTTCCACGATATTTCGCAGCCAATTGCGGGTCGCGCAGCACTTTCTCCATAAAATAGCCAAACGCAGGCAGCGCCGTGTGGCTACCCTGCCCCATCCGTCCGCTGCGGAAATGCACGCTGCGGTATTCTCCTCCACACCAGCATCCGGCAACAAGGTTTTTCGTCACGCCCACATACCAGCCGTCACTGTTGTTTGACGTAGTGCCTGTCTTGCCTCCGAAATTGGTGTCGAAATGATGGATGTCGTAGCTCCACAAAGCTTGCGACGTGCCTCCCGGCTCCGTCATACCAGCCAGCAGCATCTGCTGCATCAAGAAAGCCGACTCCTCGCTGATTGCCTGCTCGTTTTTCGGTTCAGCCACATAAAGCACATTGCCGTCTTTGTCCTCGATGCGGGTGACAAATTCCGGCACGTTGTGCCTGCCCTTGTTCATCACCGTGCAGTAGGCGTCGACCAATTCGAGCAGAGTGACATCCTCCGTGCCGAGCGGCATTGCCGGAGTTTCTTTTATCGGAGAGGTGATGCCCAGTTTATGAGCCACGTCGGAAACGCGGTTCAAGCCCACCTCATGCGCCACCGAGACAGCCACCGAGTTGATCGAATTTGAGAACGCGTGCTTCAGCGACATCGCTCCGCCGGTATAGTATCCGTTGGCATTGCGCGGAGTCCACTTCGTCGGCTTGCCGTCTTTGTCGAAAGCGTCATACTGCTTCCACTCGTCCACACGGTCGTCGCACGGGCCGAGTCCAGCCTCCATCGCGGCTGTGTAGACACACAGTTTGAATGTGGATCCCGGCTGACGCTCAGCGGTCACCTTGTCATATTGCCAATGATTATAGTCAATATCGCCGACCCAGGCCTTGACAGCGCCCGTTTCAGGCTCCATCGCCACAAATGCGCAATGCAGGAACTTCACCATATACCTGATGGAGTCCATCGCACTCATCATTTCCGTGCGCACCTGGTCGGGAGCATTGTAGTCAAACAACTTCACGCGGTGAGGCAGATTCATATAATAATTCACCGAATCAGGGTCGTCGGGATAACGTGCCGACAACTGCTTGTAGTAGTCAGTTCTTTTGGCGATGTCCTCAATAAATCCTTTCTTCTCCTCGCGGTTCTCGTCGCGCCACGGATTCTCATTGCCCCAGTCGGACTTGAAATTGCGCTGCACCTGCTGCATGTGCTTCATCACAGCCTCCTCGGCATACTTCTGCATACGCGAGTCGATGGTCGTGTAGATGCGCAGTCCGTCGCCATAGAGATCCTTGTCATTGTCCTTACACCATCCATTCTGCAGCTCATCGGCAAGCACGTCGCGGAAATACGGTGCCTTGCCGTCGGTAGGCTTCACAGGCGTATATTTCAGTTCTATCGGCAGCTCGCTAAGCGAGTCATACTCCTCGTGCGTAAGAAACTTCTTGCGCAACAAGTTGCTCAACACCACATTGCGACGGCTTTTTGAATTCTTCGGATTAAGACGCGGATTGTAGGTCGTAGTGGCCTTCAGCATACCGACAAGCACAGCCGACTCCTCCGTCTTCAGCTGCATCGGCGTCGTGTTGAAATAAGTCTTCGCCGCCGTGCGGATGCCGAAAGCATTGCTGCCGAAATCCACCGTATTGAGATACATCGTCAGAATCTCCTTTTTTGTATAGAACATCTCCAGTTTGACAGCCGTCACCCATTCCTTCGTCTTCATCACCAACAGACGCACGCCAGGTATAAATCCAGTGAGTCCGGTGGAATACTCCGTGCGTGTGCGGAACATATTCTTGACCAGCTGCTGAGTAATCGTGCTCGCTCCACGCGCCTCGTGGTGCACAGCCATATCCTTCATCGCAGCCGCCACACCCTGAAAATCTATGCCGTGGTGGGAATAGAAACGCTCATCCTCCGTCGACACCAACGCGTTGATGAGCATTGGCGAAATCTCGTCATATTCAACAGGAATACGGTTCTCGCGATAGTAACGTCCGAGCACCTTGCCGTCGGCACTGTAGACAATCGACGCTTCATCTTGTTTGGGATGGGCTATGTCATATAAGCTCGGCGATTTTCCGAAAAGCCACAAGAAATTGATGTCGACCAATATCAAATAAAGGACAAACGACACCACCACCGTGGCACACACAATACCCACTTTTCCATACCAACGCGCCTGCTTGTAAGTGCGCCGATACCAATTCCACATTTTGACGCAGCCGCGCCAAATGTAACGGAGCAACACAAGCACTCGCCTAAGAAGCCCCTTCAAAAAATTTGGTTTCATCCGGTTGTTGTTTTATCAACTGCAAAGATAGTGCAAGGTGAGTGAAGCGCAAAACAAATTTATTTGATTTTGCGATTCCGAACCGCAGCCTATTTTCCAATAAAAACAATCACCCGCGCACCCATTTTAATTATTGTGTCATGCTTTTGTTGTATTCACTTTCTTTTTGCCACTTTAAACGTGTTTGCAAAACTTTTTTTCCATAATAACGACTATTTTTATCGCATTTAGTTTGCAAGCTTGGTGATTTTTCATATCTTTGCAGTCAAAATGTAAGCAAAGAAGAGAAAAAAGCGGGATTATGAAAGAAAATTTGAACAAAAACAATCTTTTTTCCAAGAAGATAGACCAAAAAGACTATCCAAGTCACCAGCCCTTGGGGCTGTATGACTCTTCCTACGAACACGATGCATGCGGTGTGGGCATGCTCGTCAACATCAATGGTGACAAATCCCACGAACTGGTCGATGCAGCCCTGACAGTGCTTGAAAACATGAAGCACCGCGGCGCAGAGGGTGCCGACAACAAGACAGGCGACGGCGCCGGGATTATGATTCAGATTCCACACGAATTCATTCTTCTTCAAGGCATTCCAGTGCCGGAGAAAGGCAAATACGGCACCGGACTGGTGTTTCTGCCGAAAGACGAGAAACGCCAAGCCGCAATTATGGGAATCGTGATTGAAGAAGTGGAGCGTGAGGGACTGCAGTTGATGCACATGCGCAATGTGCCCGTACGCTCAGAGATTCTCGGCAAAGACGCCCGCGACACAGAACCCGACATAAAGCAGATTTTCATTACCGGAGTTACCGACACCGACACTTTTGAGCGCACGTTATATCTTGTGCGCAAACGCATCGAGCGCCGCATCGACGACAAGGACTTCTATATAGTGTCGCTGTCAAGCAAGAACATCATTTATAAGGGTATGCTCTCGTCAACCCAAGTGCGCGAGTATTTCAAAGACCTCACACAACCATATTTCACAAGCGGGCTGGCGTTGGTGCACTCCCGCTTCAGCACCAACACGTTTCCAACCTGGAGTTTGGCACAGCCGTTCCGTCTGTTGGCGCATAACGGCGAGATCAACACCATCCGCGGCAACCGCGCCTGGATGGAGGCAAGAGAAAGCGTGCTGTCGACGCCGGCGTTGGGCAACGTCAAGGACATACGTCCAATCATCCAACCGGGCATGAGCGACTCCGCCTCGCTCGACAATGTGCTGGAATTCTTCGTAATGTCGGGACTAAGTCTGCCGCACGCCATGGCAATGCTCGTGCCGGAGTCGTTCAACGACAAGAATCCTATCAGCGAGGATTTGAAAGCGTTTTATGAATACCACTCCATCCTTATGGAACCGTGGGACGGACCGGCGGCACTTCTTTTCAGCGATGGGCGTTATGCCGGCGGAATGCTCGACCGCAACGGTCTGCGTCCGGCGCGCTATCTGATTACGAAAGGCGGTATGATGGTGGTTGCGAGCGAGGCTGGAGTAATCGACATCGAACCTGCCGACATCGAAGAAAAAGGACGTCTGCAACCTGGCAAAATTCTGCTTGTCGACACACAGGAAGGCAAGATATACTATGACGGCGAGCTGAAAGCGCAGCTTGCCGCCGCACGCCCATACCGACAATGGCTGTCAACAAACCGCATCGAGCTGCACACGCTACGCAGCGGACGCAAAGTGGACAATGCCGTCAGTCTCTTCGGCAGAAAGCTGCGTGCTTTCGGATTCACGCGCGAAGACGTGGAACGCACCATAAAGCCTATGTGCGTGAACGGGTCGGAGCCTACTGCCTCTATGGGCAACGACACGCCGCTTGCCGTGTTGAGTAGCCGTCCGCAACTGCTGTTCAACTACTTCCGACAGCAGTTTGCACAGGTGACCAACCCCGCCATAGACCCAATCCGCGAACAGCTGGTGATGTCGCTGACAGAATATATCGGCGCTGTGGGCATGAACATCCTTTTGCCAAGCGAGTCGCACTGCAAGATGGTGCGTCTGCCCCACCCCGTGCTGACCAACACCCAGCTCGACATTCTCTGCAATATCCGATACAAGGGATTCAACACCGTGAAGCTGCCAATGCTGTTTGATGCGGCAAAAGGCACCGCCGGGCTGCAGGAAGCCATCTATGAGCTGTGCCGCCGCGCCGAGGCATCGGTCGACGACGGTGTGAACTACATAATACTGACCGACGAGGGCGTCGACCGCGACCATGTGGCAATTCCGTCGTTGCTGGCGGTGAGTGCTGTGCACCATCATCTGATTTCGGTGCAGAAACGTGTGCAGACCGCTCTTATCGTCAAGAGCGGAGAGATCAGGGAGGTGATGCATGCCGCACTGCTGCTTGGCTATGGAGCAAGCGCCATCAACCCTTATATGGCATTCGCCGTGCTCGACGACCTGGTGAAGCGCGGCGATGTGCAGATGAACTACGAAACGGCTGAAAGCAACTACATCAAGGCTCTTTGCAAGGGTCTCTACAAAATAATGAGCAAGATGGGCATCAGCACCATCCGTTCCTACCGCGGAGCAAAGATTTTCGAGGCTGTAGGACTCAGCGAGGAGCTGCTGCGCAACTATTTCGGGACACAGACATCGTCCATCGGAGGTATCCGCCTGAAGGAAATCGCCGACAGCTACACGCATTTCCACGATGATGGCTTCTCCATTAAAGACGAAGACGAGATTCTGCCAAACATCGGGCAGTTCTCATATCGCAAAGACGGCGAGCGCCACGCCTGGAATCCTGAAACGATTGCACTGCTGCAGCTTGCCACCCGTCAAGGCAACTACAATAAATTCAAAGAATTCACAACCGCCGCCGACCACAAAGCAGAACCGATATTTCTGCGCGACTTCTTCACGTTCAAGAAAAATCCGATTCCGATTGACGAAGTGGAGCCGGTAGAAGAAATTGTAAAGCATTTCGTAACTGGAGCAATGTCGTTTGGAGCCATCAGCAAGGAAGCCCACGAGGCGCTTGCCCTGGCAATGAACCGACTCGGCGCACGCAGCAATACGGGCGAAGGCGGCGAGGACAGCAGCCGCTTCCACGAGGCGGTCGACGGAGTGTCGCTGTCGAGCAAGACAAAGCAGATTGCCTCCGGCCGCTTCGGCGTCACAACGGAATATCTGGTCAACGCCGAGGAGATTCAAATAAAGGTGGCACAGGGAGCGAAACCCGGCGAGGGAGGACAATTGCCCGGATTCAAAGTCAATGAGGTGATTGCCCGCACACGCCACTCCATTCCAGGCATCTCACTCATCTCTCCGCCACCGCACCACGACATTTACTCAATCGAAGACCTCGCGCAACTGATTTTCGACCTTAAGAATGTCAATCCGCGCGCAGCCATCAGCGTGAAACTCGTGGCGGAAAGCGGTGTCGGCACCATCGCGGCGGGTGTGGCAAAGGCAAAGGCCGACCTGATTGTAATCTCAGGAGCCGAGGGAGGCACAGGAGCGTCGCCGGCTTCATCGATGCGGTATGCCGGAATCTCGCCTGAGATTGGTCTGAGCGAGACGCAGCAGACGCTCGTGCGCAACGGGCTGCGCGGCAAAGTGCGCCTTCAGACCGACGGCCAAATGAAAACCGGACACGACATCGTGAGCATGGCGTTGCTCGGCGCCGAGGAATTTGGATTCGGCACGACAGTGCTTATCGTATTGGGATGCGTGATGATGCGCAAATGCCACTCAAACACCTGTCCTATGGGCGTTGCCACACAGAATCCTGAACTGAGGGCACACTTCCGCGGACATGCCGACCACGTGGTCAACTATTTCCGTTTTCTCGCCGAAGAGGTGCGTGAATATCTTGCAGAGATGGGATTCCGGAAATTCAACGACATCATAGGCCGCACCGATTTGATTGAGATAGACAAAGCAGTCAGCCAGAAGTCAGAGCTGCTCGACTTCTCCCGCCTGCTGCATAAAGAAAGCGGAGACGCAAGCATACGCCACACAGAAGCGCAGATGCACGACATCGACAGCGTGCTCGACCGCACAATCATAACAGCCTCCGATCCGGCTATCAGCAACGGCAAAGAAGTGTCGCTCGAATATGCAATCGCCAACACCGACCGCGCTGTAGGCGCGATGCTGTCGGGATTGATTGCCGACAAATTCGGCAACGAGGGTCTGCCCGACGAGAGCATTTCCGTCAGATTCAAAGGCTCTGCCGGACAAAGCTTCGGAGCATTTCTCGCCCATGGCATAAGCTTCAAGCTTGAGGGCGAGGCCAACGACTATCTCGGCAAAGGACTCAGCAGCGGACGCATCGCCGTGGCACCCCCAGTCAGAAGCCATTTCGCGGCAGAGAAAAACACCATTGCCGGCAACACGCTCCTTTATGGAGCCACAAGCGGCGAGGTTTATATCAACGGCCGTGTCGGCGAACGTTTTGCCGTGCGCAATTCAGGTGCCATTGCCGTTGTTGAAGGTGTCGGCGACCACTGTTGCGAATATATGACCGGCGGACGCGTTGTGGTGCTCGGAGCAACCGGACGCAATTTCGCAGCCGGCATGAGCGGCGGCGTGGCATACGTTTGGGATCCCGACCGCAAGTTTGACTACTTCTGCAACATGGAGATGGTTGAACTCTCGCTCATCGAAGACTCCACGGCACGCAAGGAGCTGCACGAGCTCATTCGTCAGCACTACCGCTACACCGGCTCGGCGCTGGCACGCCAGATGCTTGATGAATGGAACCGGTATGTCGACGACTTCATACAGGTGACACCTATCGAATACAAGCGGGTGCTTGCCGAGGAACAGATGCTCAAACTACAACAGAAAATCGCCGAGGTGCAGCGTGACTATTAACTTATTTTCCCAACCGATAAAACGAAACAACATATATGGGTAATCCTAAGGCTTTTCTTACCGTACCACGCCAGGAGGCGGGCTATCGCCCCATCCACGACCGTATCCGTGACTTCGGAGAAGTGGAACAAACCCTCAACACATCCGAACGCCGCCTGCAAGCATCCCGCTGCATGGACTGCGGCGTGCCGTTCTGCCACTGGGCATGTCCGCTTGGCAACCGCCCTCCGGAATTTCAAGACGCCATCTACAGAGGCAACTGGCACGAGGCTTATGAAATACTGTCGCTGACCAACGATTTTCCGGAATTCACCGGACGCATATGCCCTGCCCTGTGCGAGAAGAGCTGTGTGCTTAAACTTGCCGTCGACGCTTCTGTCACCATCCGCGAAGACGAGGGCGCAATTGCCGAGACAGCATTCCGCGAAGGATATGTGGTGCCGCGGCAGTATCAACGCAACGGCAAAAAAGTGGCGGTAGTGGGCAGCGGTCCCGCCGGACTGGCAACAGCCAACCAATTGAACCGCCGCGGCTACGACGTCACCGTGTTCGAACGCCGCGAGGCTGTTGGAGGGCTGCTCCGCTTCGGCATTCCCAATTTCAAGCTCAACAAAGCCATCATAGACCGCCGCGTCGATGTGATGAAGGCAGAAGGCATAACTTTTGAGGTGAATGCCGACATCGACATCCTCAACCTTCCCAAGGGATTCGACGCCTATGCCGTCTGCACAGGCACCCCCCAGGCACGCGACCTCAACATTCCCGGACGCGACCTCAACGGCGTGCATTTCGCGCTCGACCTGCTGAGCCAACAAAACCGGGTGCTTGCCGGACAGACATTCTCAGCCGACGAGCGGGTGACGGCAAAAGGCAAGCGAGTGCTGGTAATCGGCGGAGGCGACACCGGCAGCGACTGCATAGGCACGAGCATCCGTCAAGGCGCCGTGGCTGTGACGCAGATTGAAATCATGCCAAAGCCTCCGGTAGGCAACAACCCAGCCACCCCATGGCCACAGTGGCCGCAAGTGCTGCGCACAAGTTCGAGCCATGAGGAAGGCTGCGAGCGAAGGTGGTGTCTGTCGTCGACCAGATTCATCGGCAAGGACAACAATGTCATCGGAGTGGAGGTGGAGGAAGTGGAATGGACGCCAAACCCCGAAGGCGGACGCCCGCTGATGAAACCCACCGGCAAAAAGGAAGTCATCGACGCTGACCTTGTGTTACTCGCCATGGGATTTCTTAAGCCCCAGCAACCCGAATTGCCCGACAACGTGTTTGTGGCAGGCGACGCAGCCACAGGGGCAAGTCTTGTGGTGCGGTGCATTGCCGCCGGACGCCAAGCGGCAGCCGACATCGACAAATATCTTAAAACCAAACAAGTCTAAAAAACGATACTATCATGTGTGGTATAGCAGCAATCTTCAACATCAAGAGCGACGTTTCGGCATTGCGTCCCAAGGCATTGGCAATGTCAAAAAAAATACGCCACCGCGGTCCTGACTGGAGCGGCATCTATTGCGGCAAGTCGGCCATTCTCGCCCACGAACGTCTTTCAATCGTCGACCCCGAAAGCGGCGGCCAACCATTGTTCTCCCCCGACCGCAAGCAGATTCTTGCAGTCAACGGCGAGATTTACAACCACCGCGACATCCGCCAGCGCTACGAAGGCAAATACGACTTTGCCACAGGGTCTGACTGCGAGGTGATCCTTGCGCTCTACCGCGACAAAGGCATCGACTTTCTCGAAGACCTCAACGGCATCTTCGCCTTCGCACTGTATGATGAGGAAACCGATGATTTCCTCATTGCCCGCGACCCCATAGGCGTGATTCCGCTCTACATAGGCCATGACAACGAAGGGCGCGTGTACTGCGCCAGCGAGCTCAAAGCCCTTGAAGGCTTCTGCGACGAGTATGAGCCATTTTTGCCAGGACATTACTACCGTGGCAGCGAAGGCAAGATGGTCCGCTGGTACAAACGCGACTGGATGAGCTACGACGCCGTCAAAGACAACACCGCCGATGTAAAAGCCCTGCACGACGCCCTTGAAGACGCCGTCAGACGGCAGCTGATGAGCGACGTGCCCTACGGTGTGCTGCTTTCCGGAGGACTCGACAGTTCGGTAATTTCCGCCATTGCCAAAAAATTTGCCGCACGCCGCATCGAGACCGACGACAAGAAAGAGGCATGGTGGCCTCAACTCCACTCTTTTGCCGTAGGATTGAAAGGTGCGCCCGATTTGGCAAAAGCCCGTGAAGTGGCAGACTATATAGGCACCGTGCACCACGAAATCAACTACACTATCCAGGAGGGTCTCGACGCCGTGCGCGATGCGATATATTTCATCGAGACCTACGATGTCACCACCGTTCGCGCCTCCACGCCGATGTATCTGCTCGCCCGCGTAATCAAGAGCATGGGCATAAAGATGGTGCTCAGCGGCGAAGGCGCCGACGAGGTGTTTGGAGGCTACCTTTACTTCCACAAAGCTCCCGACGCACGCGCATTTCATGAAGAGACCGTGCGCAAGCTGTCGAAGCTGCACCTCTACGACTGTCTGCGTGCCAACAAGTCGCTGTCGGCATGGGGCGTTGAAGGGCGCGTGCCGTTTCTCGACAAAGAATTTCTTGACGTTGCGATGCGGCTCAATCCGGAATCCAAGATGTGTCCCGGCAAAACCATCGAGAAGCGCATAGTCCGCGAAGCCTTTGCCGACATGCTCCCAGAGAGCGTCGCTTGGCGACAGAAAGAGCAATTTTCCGACGGAGTGGGCTACAGCTGGATCGACACCCTCAAAGAAGTGACTGCAGCAGCCGTCACCGACAAACAGATGGCGCATGCGGCAGAACGATTCCCCATCAACCCACCGCAGAACAAGGAAGAATATTACTACCGCACCATCTTTGAAGGATATTTCCCGTCCGACAGTGCGGCTCGCAGTGTGCCGAGCGTGCCGAGCGTGGCATGCTCCACCGCCGAAGCCCTCGCCTGGGACGCCTCGTTCCGCGGCGTCAACGACCCCAGCGGCCGTGCCGTGGCGGGCGTCCACGACGATGCCTACACAAAGGAGCACACTGAAAAAGCCAATACCATATAGGCGTGGAAAGCCATCGGCCTCCGCAGCCACTGGAATGACTCGTTTTATAGGTAAATACAAAAGCCAGCATTCAAGATTTGTCAACGTCAGGAAATAGTTTTGACGATTGCCCTGCGGCAATACTTTTATAGACAAAAGGACCGACACCCCGTGCCAGTCCTTTTGTTTATATATGCTCAACGTAAAAAAGACGGAATACGCGAGCTATGCGCCACGAAACAATGTCAACGCACGATGCGGCTATTCTACCACTATCTTCCGTGTCTTGCCTGCCACGGTGACCTCAACTCCGGGAAAGCCCCTTATGCTGCTGAATTCATTCCAAACTTCCGCCCGCGTATAGGCGGCAACAGATCCTTCCGGAACAATCAACTCACAGTTAGTTTTATTGACTCTGTCAAACACTCCGGAGCCACACACTGGCGGAATTTCAGCCAACGATGTTATCTTCGACAAGTCGCTGCAACAAATGAAAGCACCATCTCCGATGCTCGCCACGCTGTCCGGCAATGTCAGTTCGGTCAAGCCGCTGCAACCATAGAAAGCATAATACCCAATGCTCGTCACGCTGTTCGGTATGACACTGTTTTTGCATCCAACAATCAATGTGTTGAATTCTGTATCAATTATTGAATTGCAATTATCTCGGGAGTCGTAGCAACTGTTTCCACTCTCTACTGTTATCTTTTCTAATCCGCTGCAATATGTGAAAGCAATATCCCCGATGCTACTCACACTGTTCGGCAATATAAGTTCGGTCAAGCCAGTGCAACCATAGAACGCACAATCCCCGATGCTCGTCACGCTGTTAGGCAATGTCAGTTCGGTCAAGCCACTGCAACCACTGAAAGCACCATCTCCTATGCTCGTCACACTGTTCGGCAATGTCAGTTTGGTCAAGCCAGTGCAACCATAGAACGCACAATCCCCGATGCTCGTCACGCTGTTAGGTATGACACTGTTTTTGCATCCAACAATCAATGTATTGGTTCCCGTTTCAATTATTGAATTGCAATTACCCCAGGAGTCGTAGCGTTTGTTCCCACGATCTACTGTAATCTTCTCCAAGCCACTGCACATCTTGTATCTATTATTAGTTGATTATCAGTATTATACGTTCTAAACGGTAGAAAAGTGACTGTGTGGATTCTATATAGATACGAAATGGCTAAAATTTAACGTATTTAACTTTCAGTTACATCAAAATTACATAGATATGGATTGGATGGAGTCGTTTGAACCGACTCCATAATATGATAAAACCGAAACAAAGAAGACCATGTAAGGGAGTGAATTATCAGCAGCCATTCCACATGTTATTACCTCCATAATGGTTCCGTTTCCCATCCCTGCGGAAAGCCGAGAGCTTTTAAGTCAATTTCGGGAAACCGAATGAACAACCATGTTAGTTTGGACTGCATATCATTATTGGGGGATATAACATTAAGAAAGTACTTGATGATGCAAAGATCAAAGTAAGCACGCATGGAATCTGTTGGCAGTGTTATCCATTCTCCTGCGGGACTATTGGGAATTGCTGGCTGAATAGCATTCTGCTTGTTCCATACTCTTGAATGATGACCACAGGCATTTCTAGTAACTGCAATAACCGTAAGCCATGACTCAAACACATTGATAGGCAACCCAAAACGTTTTGCTATGCGTTTGCGTATGCGATTTTGTTTGATGTTGCGATAAATGGCATTGACGTTTCCTATAGTAAGCAGTTCTCCTAAAATCCACGATGGTGGGTAAGGTTCTGAGTAGGTTCGTTTGAAATGGAGAATGAACTCCTCCTTGGATTTACTATATTCCTTGGATATAGCTCGCATTGTTTCATTAAACTTTGAACTATCCAAGAAATAAGAAGAGTCAGTAAGCCAGAAAGGATTGCCAGTCATATCTGCTGTTATTTGCATCACCGCACGTCTGATAGCAATTTCAATCTTTTCTATTTCATTGAACATGAGCAGTCTCAGTTTCTTGTCAAAGCGATAAAGCATCATCACCTTTTCGAATGTTGAACCTTCCTTATACAAATGTGCTGTTTTGGGCATCTTCAACAAAGGATACATATAAGCAGACAATCTGTAATAACCAATATTGTCAAGGTACTGTATGGCTTTGTTTCTGTCACAAATCTGTAAACCTCGTGATTCAAGCAAATTAACGAGATTTTCCGAAGATTCAAACCGTTTTGTAAAGGGAATAAGATTCGCCATGTTCAAATGTGTATAAACAAAAAACGCCTCGCACGATTTGAGCATTGTTAAGAGGCTTGGCGAGGACTGACGGTGCAAAGATACGAATAATCATTGATAATACAAACTTTTCAGCAAGAAAAATCATGCAAAAAAATGGAATTCTTTGACATATTTATATTTAATAATGTTAAATCAGACCTTAAAGCCATACTTTGCCAGCCAAACAAAGTGGTTTTCAAGGTAAAAGTATTACCTTTGTAACGTCTATACCCATACCGAAAGCCCCGATGGGCAGAGGTTGGGCAGACATACATATGGTAAAAGGCGTTTTTGTACGCTTTGGTTTTGACGATCGATGAACTTCGCAAATTCAACTGTAAGTCAAAAACAAAGCAATGCAGAACGCCTCATGAGGTGTATTATATACAGCCCTCATTGGCTTCGGACAATTCTATTGTTTGTTGTCAAGAGTGCTTTCTATATACTTACACTGGCGTGGGGCTTTCGGCGTTGCTCGTTTCGACTTACAGGGCAATGCGAAGGCCTATCGATCGTGGAACGAGTGACAGAATGGCTCTACGCTTTTTTTCTTATGTATCAGCTGCAACGATAATCCATAAGCCGTAGTAGCCAGCTTTAAATGTTGTTAAAGATGGTACTGTCACCTCATTCACATTGTAACATAGGACATTCAGAAAGGACCCAATCTGAAGATTCTTTAACCGATGAAAAAAGAAGTTTGGCTTTATTTGTCAGACAAGTGATGAGTGCGTGTTTAAAAGGCTATGAGTATAAGGTTAGAGTGATTTCTGCTGATGAGCAAGAAGCTATAGAGTTGAACGAAAGTATTAATGCTTTAAAACCATACCAACTATATGCGCTGATAGAAGCAAAAAATGTGCTCGAACAGGTTGCAAAAGTCGAGAAATTCACAAACAAGAGAGTTTTTGTAGTCAATCAAAATTTGATTTGCTTAGCTGAAGGAGAAAACATTGGTGCAGTAAATTCCGAAGGAACAAGCAACCAAATATCCAAGCATTTAGATATTGACGAATCCAATAAAAGAGTTGCTTTCCGTAAGTCGAAAACAGTATTGCCATTATGGTTGGATAAATACTTGTTTGAAGAACTGGGTGCCCAATATGCTCCTGAGCATACAAGATATGAATATAATCTTGACTTGAACGAAAATGAGTTAAAGGTTTACTTGGGTACATATTTTCCACGCAGCTATGCAGAGATTTTCTGCATCTTTGACAATATATTTCAAAACAAATATATTTATCAAGCCTACAAAAACAAGAAAGATATTAATATTTTTGATTTTTGTTGTGGAACAGGCGGGGAACTTATAGGATTGCTGTCTGCTCTTGATAAATATTTCCATGATGGGAAAAATATAAACGTTATTGTTTGTGATGGAAATGAAAAGGCATTGGACTATCTACATAAAATAATAGATAAAGCAGCCAGTCTATCCAGACATAAATACAGATTCGTATCTATTCACAAAGAAATTAAAAATTTTGATGATGTTGATAAATTAGATTTTCCGTCATGTTCTTTTGACATTGAATTGTGTGACAAGGTTTGCTGTGAATTTATATCGCATGGAGTTAATAAAAAAAGCTATGAATACTTGGCAAGTTTCTTGAGTAAAAAACTTTCTAAAGGTGGACTTTTGGTGATGTTGGATGTAACTACCAAATGCGAAGGGACAATGATGTTTTACCCTCAAATGATGAATTTGCAAATCAATAAATTCGTGAGGGAATCAAGCGAAATCGAGACATTGTTACCATTGTCATGCGCTACATACAAGGATTGCAGAATTCCTTGTTTTACCCAACAAACGTTTCGGGTAACCCATATGCAGAAGAAAGACGATGAAAGCAGAGTCTCTTATCGAATGTTATGCCACAAAGGGTTTAAGGAATATTTGATGTCGAATAATCTCACTAAGAGCAAAACTCATATAATAAATCCAATAAGGTACCAACAGAATGTTGAAGGTGCGTATTGCAATAACAGCAAAGGGAATAAAGATTTTATAGATTCGTTTAACATAAACATTTAAACATGGCTAAAAGAAGTTTTTATGTAAAAGACTCTGAACTTGATGATTACCAAGTAAAAGTCATAAATAAGAAGACGGACAATTCCTATATAGTGAAAGGCTGTGCAGGAAGTGGAAAATCTATACTTGCACTTTGGAAAGCGAAACAGATACAGGACGAACATAAAGGGACTTTTCTGTATGTTGTTTATACAAAGTCATTGAGACAATACATGAACGATGGCATCATGCAAGTAGGGCTTCCAGCAAGAAATGTCGTTAATTATGATGCTTGCTTTAGTTGGGGAAGAGACCAATTTGGCTCATTTGTTCGTGGCGGTTGGAAAATGGGAAACTATGATTACATAATATTAGATGAAGCTCAAGATTTTTCTCGTGAGGATATTGATATTCTAAAATCTAAAGTAAACAAAGCTTTCCTTATTTATGGTGATACCGCTCAACAGCTTTATAAATTTCTTAAAGGGAAGGTGACTGTTTCAATGGAAGACATTCAGTACTTCACCAAATATCCAATAGAACAATTGGTATTTAATCATCGTCTTCCAAAGAAGATAGCACGTCTTGCCCAATATCTCAATTCTGAGAATGACGAACTTGAAGAGCGTTGTACGGAAGAAGGTACGGAAAAGCCTAAAATTCTTCAATATCAAACAATAGAAGCACAATATGATGCTATCATATCTTTGATACAGAACAGAAACATGGAAGATGTAGGTATATTATTCCGCCACAACGAAGAAGTTGAAAGAGCATATAATTATTTTAAGAATCACGGCATGAATGTTGAAGCCAAATATGGTAAATTCATGGACCTGGATTTCAATTCAGACAATCCGAAATTAATGACTTATCATAGTTCTAAAGGATTACAGTTTGAACATGTGTTCTTACCAGAGTGTACTGTGGAAGGAGAAGAAGATAGGAATCCTCTATATGTAGCAATCACACGTTCATATAGAGCTTTGTATATCATGCATTCTGGCAACTTGTCGAGTTTGTTTGATGCTGTGCCAAAAGATGTGTATGACACAACGCTGTCAAGTGGTACAAAATTGCAACTTTAAAAGAAACGCTTATGAAACTTTTCATTCCAACATGTACGTTGAATTTCAATAATATCTTCAGCACAGAATCCATATCTCCTAAAGCACACTATGCAACCAGAGGCTTTGGAAACAGAAGATATTATTCTGTTGAGGCAAATAGCCTTGATATGGCTGTTACTTTGTACTCAAGATACCCAGTATTTCAAGTTGACGATGCCGACTTGGAAAACTATCCTATGGTTATAGAAATAGATACCGATGATTATGAGCCGAATAATTTTAACCTTTCTGGCTCTAATAATGGAATCGAAACATATACTTGCGCAAGCACGATTTATCTAAATCCATTCCATTGCTTCATCTATTTCGATAGTTATGAGGCACGACAAGGAGTTTTGACAAAAGCAGAGCAAAGCCTTGAGAACAAGTTTTCCAAACTTTATTCTCCTAATCTCAGAATATGGAGACATGAAGTGAAAGGAACTTGGAGTAAGGTTCGGGATTTGTTCGCGAAAACAGAGCAAACAGAGTTTTTGTGGAATGCAACTTATGCACCAACTAAAGCAATTACTTGTTCTGACAAGAGAGACGATGCATACATTGATCGACTTAAGGGATTTTTGTATTGTTATTTGATTGGTGCTAATTTATCAGTTAGCAAAGAAATTGGTGAACTTAAAGCTATTGCAAAAGTTTTAAGAAACACTTTGTCTGCCGTTATCAATTCTCCAGAACATCGTCCTACAGAGAAACAAGATGACATTTTGGTAGAAAACATCAAGCGTTTTAATGCTATTTTTAAAGAGAAAGACGAAACGGCAAAACAGAATAAAGAGAAAATCGTATATTTTTTGAAGCAGAACCCTTTGGGTATTAGTATTGAAGAATCAGTACGCTTTTTGAAGTATTGCAACGTCTATAATGATTTTTGTAATAAGTTACATCTGTCTCCCATCTATGATGCAAATGATTTATGGACAAGTGTAGAACATGTAACGCAAGATGCTTATACAATGGCTCTCGACAAACTTAACAGAGCAGTTTTGCAAGTAGAGGCAAGCGAACTTTCTAAAAAAGAAAAGAAGCATTTGGCAAACTTGATTCAAGTTGACGCAAACAAGCACATTCATATAGTTGACCCTTCTTTTACGCACGAGTTTTACGAAAAACTTGTGCAGTCTTTATTATACTTGGAATACAAGAAAATTATGAAAGAAAATGGCGTGGAAGAACCACTTGCCATTGCATTTAATGGTGGAAACATCTTACAGCAAATCATGGGTGAGAACTGGAAAAACTCTCCTATCCGTGTTTATGTCAATTCTTTATTGAGTCATTTCCAAGACAACACAGGTTTTGATTTGTTTTCTATAGAAAATGATGTTCCGATTTCCTTTGCTGCATTTTGCCAAAAAGGTGATAATATAGACCGACTAAAAGATTATTTGGTTCAGAATGGTATTGGCAACTATAAGCTTGCCTTTGGACTATATGGAGCAACACGAGGTTTTGCCTCTTTGCCCAAGACATTTACCTCTGCACTAATAAATGGTGTAAAAGACTATTATAAAGAAGTTTGGCTCACTATATATGAGTACCTGTTTGACATTAAAATAAACAATGCGATTTTCCAAGAATCGTCAACAACTTTGCGTCAAAGTTCTATTGGTTCTAAGGTTATTCAGAATATCGTAGAAGTAGAGACTGCAACATCTAAACAAGCAAAGATTATAAGTGCTGTGGAAGAAACAGCACGATTGGAGGATGCTGTTCAAAGTCCAAGGGCGTTTATGTTCATTGCTGATGATATTCTCGGAAAGCGAAGCAATGCTTATAAAGCATTGAAAGAAGCAAACTTTGAGAATGATTCAAACCTTTATCATCCTACAGAGTTTAGAAGTAAGATAATGGCTATAGTTGGACCTAAACTCCCGAAAGGAAAAGGTGGTCAAGAAACTATTGCAAAAATAGACAGAATCATCGAGTTGGAAGCAAAGAGACAAGATCCTAAAGCGTTTCTCTATATACTAAATAACTTTTTGAAGCCAAGTGATGCTGCTTACAAGAAAATAGTGAAACTAATACAGCAGGATTCTTTCCATCAAGAAATTAGTAAAGTCTCCAAAATGAAATCAGAAGACAATGAATATGGTCTCCCGAAACTGAAATGTTTTGAAAATTTGCCTTCTAATGTGGTAAGACGATTAGGACAAAATTGGCAATTTACAGGACGATCTTATCCGACAGACATAAAAGAACATATCCGTTATTTCATCAATTTATGCAACAAAGAAGGACGTGGTGAATCCGCGAAGCCTACCTCTTTAACCAGAGTGTTTGTCGATAATATTGGCAAAGTTGTAGAAGCGGAACTTAAAGAATACTATAATGTTCGATAAAATTAATATTATTACAGATATAGGAAACAACGTTGAGGCAACTGCCCCTATAATCATTTCGGCAAGTCGCTCTACTGATATACCTGCCTTTTATGCCAAGTGGTTTTTCAATCGCTTGGCAAAAGGGTATTGTGTTTGGTACAACCCTTTCAACAAGAAGCCTATGTATATTTCTTTCAAAAAAGTAAAGGCTATTGTTTTTTGGACGAAAAATCCCAAGCCAATCCTACCATATCTGAAAGAGTTGGATGAGCGTGGCACTCATTATTACTTCCAAGTAACATTAAATGATTATGTGAAAGAAGGATTCGAACCTAATGTTCCATCTGTAGAACAACGAGTCGAAACGTTCAAACAGCTATCCGAGATGATAGGAAAAGAAAAAGTTATTTGGCGTTTTGACCCTCTCATCCTAACTCCAGACATAACTCCAAGAGTCCTCTTGTCTAGAATATGGAAGATTGGCAATATGCTAAAGGGATATACCGACAAACTTGTTTTTAGCTTCGTCGATGTATTGGCATATCGTAAAGTACAAAATAATCTGATAAAGGAAATCAAATGCTTTACAAAAGAGAATGTTGGCTTATCAGAAATGAGTCAACAACAACGAACGGAAATAGTTGAGGGCTTGGTTAAACTGCGTGACATTTGGAAAGAACAAGGGTGGAATCTTTCTCTTGCAACTTGTGCCGAAAACATAGATTTGGACCAATATGGCATAGAGCATAATCGTTGCATTGACGGTGAGTTAATGAAGGAGCTATTTGCAGATGATGAAGACTTTGTCTACTATCTAAATACTGGTTATCTGCCAGAACGAGATATGTTTGGACAATTATCAAAGCCACACAAAATCAAAGATGCCAAAGGTATGAAAGACAAAGGGCAAAGAAAGGTATGTGGCTGCATGATTAGCAAAGATATCGGTATGTATAATACTTGCAAGCATTTTTGTGTGTATTGTTATGCCAATACAAGCAAAAAATATGTATTAGAAAACAGCAAATTGCATTCTGATAAAAGTGAAAGTCTATTATAACTATCGTTATGAAAGTATGATGATTTGAAACCAATGGAAATAGATGCATCTACATTTAATTGATTAAAGAGCACAAGAACTTGCTTTGTCTAATTTTAAACAAAGCAAGTTCTTATACTCATTATTTTAATTTATAGTGAGAAGCCTCTTGGCTTTTTTCTTAGAACCGCACCCAATCCCACTTTTTGTGTTCCGTCCCAATTCGTAAGTTGGTCGGCGCAGCCATTGGAGCCACCAAGCGAAACGTAGGTATCTGCGCTACATGACATGTGGTCAACAAAAGCGAGAAAGTTGTCAATGGCGTTGTCTGTGAATTGAACTTCATTCGTGGCGAAGAGTTTTGTCCAACTGGTGACACATTCTTGCTTGAAGTCTGTAAAACCATGCCATTCCATATATAAAGTCCGAATCGATATAACCAAGTGGTCTTAATGTATCTGCCTCATCTGCCTTTAACTCATAAGCGCTGTCGTTGCTCATATTAAGAACTCTTATCGTATCAGTGTTGCATATATCACCTGACACACTATATGCTATGGCATCTCCGGCATCTGATACAGCATATGAATTCTCTTTAAGTCCTGTTATCTCTGTCATGATCTCTTTACTTACAAGGTCTACAGAATACAGAGTCTCATCTATAAGTATATAGAATTTGTCGTTAGAAACATAAGAAACACCACCAACATTCTGTGTGAGAATGTTATAAGGAATCGCCATTGGAATGAACAGTCTTTCAGTAACATCATTATCTGAATACGAATATCTGCATAAAGATACGCCAACCTGTCCTTCATGCTCTCCTCTGTTCATATATCCTGATACTAAAAATGTTGCATCTCCGTTATCTTCTATTTTCATTATCTTAATGTTATGGGCATCATAACCTTCTCTTACAGAATCAGTCTCCTCACCCTTGAACGAGAATACTTTTGTAAATGTCTGTGAACTGCTGTTAAAACACCACAGTGAACCCTGATTAACAAAATAGGTATATATTCCCTTTTCATCAGATGCACAATTAACATCTGTTGAAGAATTAATTCCAAGATTAATCTTTGCTGTTGAAGTCAGGTCGTTCCTTGCGTCAAATACCTGATTCATCTCCCTCTCGAAATTAAGAAGATAGAAACCACTGTTAGTCTGCCGTATTCTATAATACTCACTTACTGTATATGTATCACTTGATGAATAATCATTTGCTGCTCCAACTCTGTAACTAAGTCTTAATATTGCCACATCATCATCAACTGATATAACCTCCGGCATAATATCACTCTCTACATATGGGTCAAGGTCTCCCCAGCCGACCTGGCTTAATGAGCAGTTAATATTTACCTTTCCATAATTAGTGTTATCGCCTGAACTTGAAGTTTCAAGATATCCGGATATGTCCTTAAGTCTGCTGTCATCAAATGTACACGCATTGAAATCCATGACAAAATCAAGCTTTTTCTGAAGGTCATAATCCACTCCATAAACAATTCTTGTGTAATAATATACTGCCTCATGCTTCTTTGTCTTAAGCACAATCTCAAGCGCATACTCTTTCCCGGTATCAAGAAGATTCTTTATGTTAAATGTAACATTTATACTGCTCCCTGCATTATCAT
>ENA-UEQJ01000276-UEQJ01000276.1-human-gut-metagenome-genome-assembly--contig:-NODE-276-length-42161-cov-6.521505_pt1 | contig 42161 bp, 70 predicted proteins | sample MGYA00242937_ERZ507938 | MGnify/ENA primary metagenome ERZ507938 (study PRJEB26167, sample SAMN06115437) | human gut metagenome | host: Homo sapiens | place: China:Gansu | collected 2015-07-03 | study...
TTTAGAGGATGAGAAAAAGTACAAAAATGCTTTTTCCATGTTGCTTGAAATTCCGTTTTACGACATGAATTGCGGTCGCCCGTTTGTATCGCCTAGTGTTATGCTGGAACTAAAAAAGGCGCAAAAGAAAGCATCCCTTACAGAAGAAGAAGTCTTTAATATGGCAAAAGGAAGCTATAGCAGAATCTTTGTTGATAATCCTACCATTCCCGCAATGGATGCCGCAGGAGTTGTCACGTCTTACATTTTTGGAAAAGACGGGATTGCGCAGAGGGTTCTAAAATCTTACAAAATAGATTGCAATAGATTGTTTTCCAAATAAGCCGTTGATTGTATTTTACACAACTCACAGTTGTATTTCAACAGTTTCACAAAAACACTCATTTGTCAAGTCTTAGCTGTCCTATATATCGGATTTCCAGAACTTGGCAACAACTTTTTTTGTCGCTTCCGCCCGTGATGGGACGGCGGCTTGTTTACCAGCCTTTCCATTTGTCTGCCCCCCTTGACCAAAATTGTACTGCATCCGCAATATGCTTTTTGTCAAAGGCTGTAAATGACCAATATCGACAACCATGCCGGATATGATAGATTTAGCAATCGGTCTGGTTTATCCGCTACTAAACAAAAAAGCCCCTGCCGGTGTTCGCACCACCGACAAGGGCAAAGAGCCGTCAACATAAAAAGTTGACGGCATTATTATAACACACAAAAAAAGGAGCCGCAATATGAAAAGAACAAATACAGCGAGATGGATTGAATCTGCCCAGCGCTGGCAGATAAACGTGCAGAAAGACGGCGTGCGCAAAACCTTTACCAGCGCCAAGCCGGGGCGCACAGGCCAGCGGGAAGCCAACAAAAAAGCAGATGACTGGCTAGAAAACGGCTTGCAAACGCGCGGAAAGACGGTCGAGAGCGCATATAAAGAATACCTTGCAAGAGAATCAAAAATATCAGGCATAAGCAATTTTAGACCAAAGGAAAGCCGCTGGCGCATATGGATTCAGCCGGAAATTGGGCACCGGCGGTTGGAATCGTTGACGCAGCAGCAAGTGCAAACAGTTTTAGACAACGCCAAAGCCGCTGGAAAAAGCCGTAAAACGCTTCAAAATATCTATGGAGACATCACATCGTTTTTTCGGTTTGCACGCAATTCAGGCTATACAACGTTTGTACCAGATAACTTGAACATTCCCGCTGGAACTCCAAAGCCGCAAAAGAAAATATTGCAGCCAGACGATTTAGCAATTTTATTGTCAAGCGACAAAACCAAGTACATGGGCAAGGAAGCCAAAGACCCTTATATCAACGCATACCGCCTTGCTGTTCTGACCGGGATTCGACCGGGTGAGTTGATTGGCATGCAGTGGGAAGATGTGAAAGAAAACAGAATTTTTCTGCGGCGTGCGATCAACATTTATGGAGAAAAAACAACAGGTAAAAATGACAATGCGGTTAGAGCAATTGAATTGTCCGACATGGCTAAAAGCGTAATAGATGCACAACGCGAACTTACAAAAAATGGTAAAAGTGTTTTTGGCATCTCAGATGAGCACTTGCTCTATAAATGGTGGAGAAAGTATTGCGATTACAACGGAATAAATTATGTTTCTCTTTACGAGCTTCGACACACGTTTGTATCGATTGCAAGCGCACTCCCAGAGGGGCAGCTCAAACAGATTGTTGGGCACAGCAAAAATATGGATACATTTGGCGTATACGGCCACGCAGTCAACGGCCAGGCCGAAAAAATAGCCTCTGCGATTGACGAAACATTTAAGGATGTGCTAAAAAGTACACACTAAAAGTACACACTTTTTTGGAAAATATATGGGTTGCCACAAAAATGTAGAACGATAACGTTTCGTATCATCGCCATTTTTTGCTTGTTGAATCGATATGATTCTGTATCTCCGTGGGTTCGACTCCCATCAGCCGCTTTTTAAAAAACACCGTAGATTCGTCGAAATCTACGGTGTTTACTTTTTCAAGTACACACTTTAGTACACACTCGCCTATTTTCTCTGCAAGCTGTGTACCAAATCGTTATACACTTCCGGCCGTGCTTCTTTCAGCGCATCCATAAACTCATCCAGCACACGCCACACTCGCCCTTCATCAGCCTTGCTTACAATTTCCAAAAATTCACTCATCCTGTAAACGCTCCAATTTCCGCATTACGTTATTATAAACTTTAGGGTTTGTTACATACAAGGCCGACATAAGCTCATCCAGCACGTTCAGCGCTGCTGTGGTGTCTACGTTTGACACAGCCTGCAAAAAGTCACTGCCGCCAACAGCAGCCCTTGTAGGCGGCTCTGCCGCTTCGTAGTAACGCACAGGCTCTTGCAGTTCTGCTTTTTGTGGGGCAGGGGATACATCTGCAAGTTGCTGATTTTTCACAACATACAGCGCCGCCAAATTTTTAACTCTGGTCATGGTAAGTTCGCTGTTTTCGATTTCGGCTATAGCGCCGTCAATCTCTCGCACGTCCACCATAGCCGCCACCTCCGTCAAGTGTTTTTCAGTTCATCGATGCAATGCTGGATAGTCTCGCGGTCGTATCCATCAACGTTTCGGAGCATGTCTTCCAGCTTTCGCATCATGCTGTCTCGCGCATCGTCTCGGCTGTAATGGCCGCGCACATAATGCGAACCGCGCCGCGCATAGCTGCTTCCGCGTCCATAATTGCCGCGCATATTGGTGCCCCAATCACCATCCCGGCTGTAATCTTCATCTCGGCTGTAGCCGTCATCTTCCAGCATGACAATTTTGTCGATGTTTTTGATGGTGTCAGTCAGCTTGTGAACAGTTTCCAAGTCGCCAGCAGACATTTCGCCTTTTTTGCCGATTTCGTCAAGCTCTGCGCACAGCATGTCCTTTAAATCGTACATAACTTTCATACTCATAATAGCGCTCCTTTCAGCTCACTCTCTCAACCATAAAGTTTGCGTTCGCAAACAAAACGGTTTGTGTGCTTGTGTTTTCGGCGGCAACGGTAAGGCAGCAACCGCGCGGAACTTCAACAAAAGCCGTGACGTAAATATTAAAATAGTTTTCTACTGCTGCCGGTGTCACGGTTGCACTCGCACTGCTCAGCGGTTCACCGTTGATGGCAAGCGCCGCAGTAATAGCTTCCACTGTGCCGCCGGTAGGGATAGCAACGTTTGCACCAAATCCCACTTTAAAGCGAGCTTTGCACTGGTTCGTAATGCCGCGCAGCGTAACAATACCGGCGCCCTCTCTGTGTACGACACAGCCCTTACCCGCTACTGCCGTTTCCGTCAGTGGCACGTTCTGGCCTGCTGCCACGCTCACGATATTGGCGTTTGTAAATTCAGCCATAAAATCATTCCTTTCAAAAAAATAGTGGCGGGACGATTGCCCCGCCACATTTTGCATCATCGGCACGGGGCCGAACATGTCGGCTGTTCCGACAAGTTGCCGTATTCGGTTTTAGCAGCCGCAGCCGTTGCAGCCGTTATAAGTGCCAGCTGCCCAGGGGTTGCAAGACTGGTAGGCGGGCACCGGCAATGGGCGCAGCTGGTTCAGCAGATAGCTGTTCTGCGCTGCCTGACTTGCGGCAAGCTGAGCAGCGAAAATCTGCTGGTTCTGCTCGGCAATCTTGGCGTCCTTAGCCTCAATGCGCTGGGCGGTCATAGCGTCCAAAATCGCTCTCGCATTGGCGTTCTGGTTGTCGATGATGTCGCGCGTGCCGTTGCTGATCGTCTGGCGCGTCTCACAAGCCTGCGTTGCCGAATTGTAATTCACGCCCTGAATCGCCTCGCGGGTCTCGCAGCAGCAGTTGGCCTGCTGCATCTGCATGGCAAAAAGCTGCTGCATAAATGCGGCCTGCTGGTTTGCACGGCTGATTTCTGCCGACATAAAGCCGTTGCTCATGCCCTGCTGTACGCCGTTGATAAGCTGCGCCTGCTGATAAAAGCCATCGCACAAGCCATTGTTCACGTTGTCAATTTTGCGCTCAATGTTGGCAAAATCAGAGGTCAGCACATAGCCGTCAACCACCCCAGCGCCGTTGCCAGCACCAAAGCCGCCATTGCCACCCCAGTTACCGCCCCAGCCGCAAAATACGAACAAGAACAGAATAATAATCCACCACGCGCCGTCGCCTCCAAAACCCCAGCCGTTGCCGCTGTTGGTATTTGCGGGCTGAACAGGCATCGTCATTACAGTGCCATCCGAAGAAAGACTCATGTTATTCTCCTTTCAGAAAAATAAATATATGTTCACCGTGCGCACGGTCAAACCTATTTCAGAAATCCTTGAAACTGCTGCGCCATCGTCTGCAACTGGTTAAGCTGCTGCTGGCTCATTTTCCCGGACTGCAGCAGTTTCTGCACCTCTTGTTTCGGGTCGCCCTGAAAATTTTGCCGAAATTGCTGAAACTGCTGCATCATCTGCTGAAACTGCCCCATTGGGCCGGGCAGCTTACCGCCGCCCAGAGCATTAAACAGTGGATTTGGCATTGTTATCACCCTTCCCCGGCTTATCTGCCGTCAGCGCGTCAAAGCGGGCGCGTAGAGCGTCAAACTCTTCCCGCGTGACAAACTTATCGTTTTTGCTTTCAACCTTTTCTACGGCCTGTTTGCCGCGCTCTGTGTAGTCAAATACTCGCAGTGGTTGCGGCATCCCGCTTGCATCAGTAGACTTGATGTAGAACACACTGTTTTCGCTGTCCATCAGCAGCACACTGTTTCCAGCCGCCACCATGTAGGCTTTCGCGCCCTCTTCACCCTGCACCCAGATGATAGGCGCGGACTGCTGCGGTTGCTGATAGCTTTGCCGCAGCTGCGCCAGCTGGTCTGGCATTGCGGACGGCTGCCCCATCGGGTAATATCCCGGCGCAAATCCGGGCTGATACGGTACACCAAACGCCATAGTCAATCATCCTTTCTGCCAGTAGTACAGTGGCACTTCATCTCCGCTGTCCCATGTATCTAGCCAATCCCCATTCTGCACGCACACAACATGCGTAGCCATTGCCAAAATATACGTGCCGTCCGGGTGGTCTTTTGCAAACTGCGCCACTGTGTAACAATCCGGGCAGCTGTTTGGCAACGTGTAGCGCTTCCACCCGCATCGGCGCAGATAGCTGCCCCAAACATAGTTTGCAGACGGCATATCATGCAGTTCAAATCCTGCCAACACAAGCGCCGCATATACAGCCGCCCACTCTTGATGCGTGGCGGCCGCAATGGCTCTGACGGTGCAATCGCCAACGCGCTTTTGCTCTGGGTTTAGGTTGATTTGCCTATATGCCATCTGCACCGCTCCTTTTTCCTTAATTGTACAAAAAAATACGGCACAACGTAGGCCAGTAAAGTGCCAACATTGTGCCGTATTTGGGACAAAAGAAAAAAGGGCGCGGCCGCAAAAGCAGCCGTGCCCTTTAAATCAGCCTATTTTGTTTTTGATGCTGTGTACGCGCCGTTTTACCGTGCGCTCGCTGCAATTCAGTTCTGCCGCAATATCAGCATTGCGCCAGCCGCGCCGCCGAAGCTGCAAAACATCTGTTTCTTCATCGGTCAGCAAACTGCCGACAAAATCAAACTTTGGCATGATTACTCATCCTTCTTGTTCTTGCTTTCGGTCTGCGTGCCAAAATAAAAGGCCACAACCATTGTCACAATGGTCATGACCGTGTCAGGCTGCAATTTGCTTTGCAATGCTAGCACCGCAAAAACCGCAACCACCACCAGCGTTACAATGGTTTTCACCTTGATAAGCGCTGCAAGGTTCTTGATAAAATCACCCATAGAGCTGTACCTCACTTTCCGTCCAAATCGTGCAAACGCTGCTCATGCCGTTGCAGCGTTTCATCTTGCTCTTCGTTGTGCTCCCACAACCGTTTATGGCTCGCACTGTTGCTCCTGTCGTTATCCTGCACCTGCTTTACCACACTGTCCAGTAGCGCCTTCAATTGCGTAATACTGGTATTCAGTTTTAAAAGCGGTGTTGTGACAGTAACAATCAGTCCGATAAGCACAACAATGTCCTTGACGATATCCCAATCTGTCATTCTTCACTTCCGTTCTGGGCGTCAGGCCCATTCAGATTTGTACAGCCCGGCATCCGTCAGGCCGCGTTCCCTGCACAGCAAGTAGATTGCGTCTGCATCTCCCTGCGATACTGGCCCAATGGTAATCACTTGTAACTTGCTTGCAGGCTTGTCCACTGCAGGCAGGGTCTTAACTAAATGGTTAAGGTCAACCACGCCGGTGATACCTGCGACGCTGCCCTGCCCGTATTGGTGGATGTATCGCGGCAGCGTCTTGTCGTAATTTGTACGCGTGTCGGCAAGCCAGCCGATGTAATCTTCACACAAGTAGGCGTAGTCGATGTTCGCGCTTGCAAAGGCCGTGAATGTGTAAATACCTGCCGTGAATCCGTGCGTCTTGGCTCTCTCACAAAACACCATTGCGATTGCCGTTCGCTGGTCTTTCGTCAGGTTGTCTGCTCGGCCATCGTGTGTGCCGGTCTCGGTCGTGTGCCCCCATTCGCTGTCAAAAAACAGCGGGTAGCCAGCCGGTGCAAGGCTTGCACAAAAGTCTGCCTCCTCGCGGGCTTCGTCCACCGTGATGGCCTGCGAGAAAAAGTAAAAGCCGAACAGCTTTCCGCTTGCTTTTGCCCCTGCAAGGTTAGCATCGTACTGATCGTCTTTCATAAGCTTTCCGCTGCCGTAGCCGCGATAGCCAATGCGAACAATGGCGCGGTAGGGAACACTCGCCCAGTCGATAGCGCCCTGGTGGTGGGATACATCAATCAGCACTTCCTCACTGTTGGGCTGTGCAGCATCCGCAGGCTTTTCCACAGCATGTTCTCCGGCGCGGTATGTAAACACCTGCCCACTTGCCGTAGTGAAGTCGCTGTCAAGCCACACCAGCGGGTTGGTGCGCTTGCCGTTCAGGATAACTTCAAAGTGCAGATGCGCACCAAACACATTCCCGGTCACGCCAGAATAGCCGATAAGTTCGCCCTCTTTGACCTTCTGCCCAACCTTGACGCAATAGCTGCTCAGGTGCGCGTACCGCGTCTGTAAAGTCTTTCCCTTGTAGGGGTCATGCTTGATGCGCACCATGTTGCCATAGCTCTGCATCCCGGTTTTTGTGTGGCCGTCCCAGTCCTGCACCTGGTCAACCGTGCCGTCCTCTGCCGCGTAGACCGGGCGCTTGTAGTCCGTGCCGTTCTGCGTGCGCCAGTCGGCGGCCTGATGCAAGCTGCCGTCGTTGTAGTACCAGCCCTGCGTTAAAACGTGCAGGTCAAGCGGCCAGTGCAGCAGAACCTCACCGTTTGAAAGTCTCATGTTTTGTTGTCCTTTCTGTTTGTTAGTCAGCTAAAGCTTCCTTTAACTAACTGTTTCGGCATCCTCGGTAGGCTCGTCTGTTTTGCTGTCCTCTGCATCCAGCGCATCATAATACGCCTGTGCCAGAGTCTCCACTTCTGTGATGTCGTCCTCCGTCAGCAGGCCACTGTCCAGATGGGTGTACGCCTTGTCCAACCAGTATGCCACGTCACGTCCGGCGGCGATTTCGCGCTTGATAGAGCGCAGGGTCAGGTCGTGCCGGGCTTTGGATTTAATTGCCATATGCTTTCCCTCCTTTAGGTAGCGGTCATGGATGCAATGGCATCCTCAAGATTTTTGACGACGAGATTTACGTCCCGCTGGTAGTCCAGCTTGATGCCAGCGCCATCGCTGGCCTGCACCACGGTGTCGGGCGCATAAGAGATGAGGGCTTTGTAAGCAGCAATTTCAGCAGGGGTGAGCGGAGTTTCGATGGGAGTGGCGAGAATTGCATTTTGCTCAGCCAACGTTTTTGTGCTGTCGAAAGCCGTTTTATCAACCCTCTGCACCTTTACCCCTCTCTCCAAATCCACCTCGTCGCACACCCACTGCTGGCCGTTTTGGTCAGTGTAGTTGCCGCCAGATTTGACAGGGATGCCGGGTAAGCCGTTGGGAGTGGGTAGAGTGAGGAGCTGTTCACGGTAGGGGGAGTAGGCGGTGGATTTGCTGCCGGTTAAAGACACTTGAACATTAGTATTTAACGTTGCACCTTTTGAGATTTGTAGGCGGAGTGAAAACTCCACGTCTTTGGTAAGCGTTACTTTCTGGTTTTGCATATCAGAGGAAAATTTTCCGACGAAATAGAAGTTGAGCACGACAGAAGGACTTAGCCCACTAGTCGTTAGGTAGTAAATACCCTGAGTTAAACGGTGTATCGTATCGTCGTGTAAGTTTATGATAGTGGTGTCGGTAGCCGTACCAGTAATTAAAACACCATTTTCATAGGTAGTGTAAGTTATTCCGTGTACGGTCGATTTAACGCCGGGTTTAGTGCCTTCCAGCATGTTTGCCCCTGTCACCTTCACCGTCACGTTCCCGCCGTCACCAGCGCTCACGATAGGTACAGGCGCATCCGGCGTGGGTGTCCCGTTCTGCGTGCTCTTTCCGTACACATTCGGCCCACACAGTGGTGCAGCAAAGGCGTCATCACAGCTTACCGGGTTGCCTGTCTCACTGCCAACAAGCGCATTCTGGCGCTTCTTCAGCGCAGCAGTATCTTCCTTTAGCTGACTAACCGCCTCCTTGTTCTCGGAAATTTGTGCCATAGAATCCTTGATGCTGTTGGCAGTGTTGTCGGCATCTTCCGCGCTCTTTTTGGCCGCCGCCGCGCTATCAGCAGCGCTGTTCTCGGATTTTGCTGCATTTTTCTCACTGGCCGCTGCTGCTGTAGCTTTTTCTGCCGCAGCATCGGCATAGCCACTTGCGGCATCTTTTGCTGCGTCAGCATCTTGCAGGGCGTTTTCCGAGCCAGTTTTTGCTTCAAGCGCCTTTTTTGCTGCGTCCTCTGCTATCTGCTTGGCAGTTTCAGCCGCCTCTGCACTCTGTGCGGCCTCGCCAGCACTGGTGCTGGAAGCCTTAGCGGCACTGCCGGCCACGCCAGCAACTTGCCTAGCGACACCCGCTGCATCAGCGGCTGTCTGAGCAGCATTTTCGGCGCTGCCCTGTGCGGTCTGAGCTGCTTTGGCGCTCTCGTTAGCCACGTTGGCAGAAGATTCAGCCGCCTCCGCCTTGCCTGCCGCGCTCTTGCTGGATGCTGCCGCATCCTCGGCGCTCTTCTTGGCGGCCGCTGCACTGGCAGCAGCGCCGCCCGCTCCCTCGCCCGCCTTTTTGGCCGCATCCTCAGCGGCTTGGCGGGCGTTCTCGGCGGCGTCCTGCGCCGCCGTAGCGATACTTACAGCATGATTGGAGTTTTCCAAAATCTGCTGCACAACATCCGGCGTCGGCGTGCCGGGGTTGTCTCCCTTGATGTCAGAGTGCGGCTTGGTACTGTATCGCATGTCCACAGTAATGCGCTGCACGTTTTCCGCAAGCCCGGCAAAAACAATTCTTCCGCCGCCTGCCTGCTTCGCCGTAGCTTCCGGCGGTACGGCAAGCATACCGTTTGCCCCAACAACAACCTTTGTCGCAGTCCCGTCCGGCGCGTGGAATACGGCCAGAATGTCCAGCCCCGCCCATTCATCATCTGCCGTCACGTGGATTTTCTCAATGCCGTAGCTGTCAAAAGTTCCAAGCTGCAGAGAGCCAGGCTTTACGTTGTACCCCTGCAGCACTACTTCATGCGTCATGCTCCCTCCATCTCTGCCCTTACGGCCTCACGCCATTTCTCCGGCACTTTGTCCAGCGTAATCAGCCCGCGCTTGATGCAGCAGATATAAAACTGTACCATATCATTCACCTCCGGCCAGCATCTGGGCCAGCTCCAAAATGGCCGCCGCGTTGGCGTCCACCTGTTCCTGCAGCGTGGGTTTTTCCCGCTCGGCCCGTTCCTCTGCCGTGTAAGCGTGGTAGAACTGGCAGTCCTCGTACACATCGTAGCCGGAGATGATGTGCTCAAGGCCTTTGGGGTCGTCCTCGGTGACAGTGCCCTGCATCACTTCCCGGCTCTCCGGCACATGCTCGGCAACCCGCCTGGCGGTGTAGAGATAACCCGCGGACAGGTCGGGAGAGGTCAGCTCTTCGTTGGTGATTTCGTCGTAGATTTTCATATCGCATCTCCTTACGACCAACTTTTACCAGGTAGCGGATAAAAAATTTTTTCCAAAAAAAGTGTCGTGTCGCTGTTGACGCTGTAGCTTGCCAAAGTATCTCCAGCGGAATATGTGGAGCCGCTAGAATCCTTTGCGTCTTGTAAGATATATACATACACATCAGCGGCAACCGTTTGCACTTTAAAAAGATTATTTACAGTCCAAGTTTTGGGATCAGTAAAATACGGGCCGCTACTTAAATATAGATTTTCTGCTTTAACGGTCTTGTCTTTATAGGCTCGTACGCTGGCAATTGGCATGGCTTCATGCTTGTGCCCTCGCACAAAAATGCTTGCAAATTCTTTTATTCCGCCGCCCGGAATCCTCGGTGCTACACCCATCAGCAGTACCCCCGCGCAGCACATGCCGCAGATTTCTTACAATGTTTCATGCTAAACCTCCATCAACTTTGAATGACCCACCGCGCCCGGATTTCGGCGGTAGGCTTTTCTTTTACCTTAACCAGCACTGAATTGTACGCCGTGACCGTCACGCCGTCGTTGATGATGTCCTGTACTTCATTCAGCACATCATCGGTAGCGGGCACCCCGGTCTTGTCGTAGCCGATGCCGGACAAAAACTCGCTGGCAGCCGTCACCACCGGCGCATGACTGTTCGCGCAGGTCAGCGTAGCCGTCTGCTGGTACAGTAGGTCTTTGGCCTGGTCGGCGCTGCTGCAAGCCGTCCACCCGTTCAGCGTAAGCCTGGCGTAGTAGATGTTGGCCACCTTATCCGTGTACTTGAATATGTCCGTGTTCCGTCCTTGCGGGTCGTAGGTGGCACGCATCATCGTAGCCGTTCCAGCATGCAGCTGCTCCAGCTCAGTTTTAATTTGGGTAAGAAAAGCAGAAAATTGTTCTTGCATTACCTTGGTATCAACGCTTACCCAGTCAGTTACAAGCCCGCATACTGTGCTGTCAAGTCGTTCATCGGTAATATTGGCCGACGTGATTTTGCTTGCTGCCGCAGGAATTGCAATCTGTGCAAGCGAAATCTGCCGCAACAAACTATTGTTTGTCAGTGCCGGTGCAACAGGTGTAGAAGCCGCCGTACCTTTCAGCACTTCAATGCGCGGTTTTGCTGCATAGTCTACTGTGTCCCAACTCACAACAACACGGTCAATACGCGGCGATACAGCATTCGCTAGCGGGATTGTCAGCTGTAACTCGCTGCCGGTCTGTTCTTTGGTATCATTCCAAAAAACCGTACCGTCTGCTTTGTCGTTCGCAAGCCATCCCACACCATCCGATACCCTTACCGTCATATTGCCGTTTGCAGTAACACTTAAATTGCCATCCGCGCCAAACACGCCGCTTGTACGCCCGTGCAGCCACTTCATGACATTTTGTGCCCCGATGTATTCGTCAACATTATTCGGGAAATTTTTAATTTCTGCCACTGTCTCACCTCAACACTGTTAAAATCGGGTCGCCAATAACCAGCTTAACGCTCGACCCGTTTGCATCCTGTGAATACTTTGCCGCCGTTATTCTTGCCTTGTACTTTACACCCAGCCGCAAAGAAACGCACCAAACCAAATCTCCGACATTATATGCCGTGCCCAGTTCATCGCCGTCCGCGTTAATGTAAAATCCGTTTCGGTTTAAATGGCTACCTAGCTGCAACGCTGCATACCGCTTGACGCGCGTCTGAAACGCGGAATTTGTCTCGCCATCCTGCTGGCTGTCGCCGCTGAAACTTGCCCACAGTTCGCGCCGTTCCGCATCGCTGGCCGTGCCAGCCTGCACCACAAACTTTGTGCCGTCTTTGTACTGCGCTTCACAGTAGCACACATTTTTGTATTCAGAAATATCCTTGTCAACTACCAGCCCAGGCGCCGTTCCGCGTTCCTGCACAAACAGGACCGCGTCTAATCCCTCTGTACGGTCAACGCCCTTATACAATTCAAACGTTTCCGTCTTGGCTCTGTAGTCCAAAACTATCCGGTTTCCAAGTCCCGCATCTGTCAAAATCGGCTGTATGCAGTTTAACAGTTCATCCCCGTACACCTCTGTTGCCGTTACGGTTTCTGTCAAGCCTTTTTTCTCTGCCAGCAGTACAGGCAGCCCGCGCAAGTTGGCAGTAATAACGCTGTATACATCCGTTTCCACGTTGGCAATGTTGGCAGTTGCCGCAATAACACGCCGGTTCAGTTTGTTGTTCCGGCTGTACCCGTTCAACGTGATTTCGCTGTTATCGCAATCGTACTGTATTTTTTCCACCGTATACGCAAGTCTTCGCTCTACAATGTACAAAACAGCATTCCGTTCCACTATCCCGATGTTGTACTCATCCATCTGCAAAACTACCGTAAATTTTCCAACATTGTTATAGTAGTCGCTGAATTCGCTGCTGATCGCGTGCGTGATTTCGTGTCGGTTACTAAGGTCAGGGGAGAACAGCTCTAATCTCATATTACCGTTACACCCGCACTTTCCTCTGCAAACGAAACGCTCATTTCAACGTTTTCAAGCCCGCTGTCCGCAGTAGGCTTCCACGCATTATCGCCCGTATGAATTCTGTACAATGTACTTTCAAGCGTAAGTGCGCCCCGGCAGTCACCGTCCTTAGAGCTTGTGACCGTTGTTTTCCCGTGCGATGTCTTGATAACGACGCGCTCATCTTCCACAAGCGTTTTTTCCAGCCGCAGCACTTCACCTGTCAGCATGTTTTCAATGCCTACGTTTGTTGCCGTCTCGCCAACGCAATTGATTTCCAGAATAAACGGAACATCAAACTGCCCGAAATTCTGAAAAACAATGTATTTCAGCACAATGACTTTGCCGAAATAATACGTTTTGCTGATATTCCATGGGAATTTAAAACCTTTTTGCACGCCGCGCAGCTGCATTGCCTTTCGTTCGCCACTTTCCCAATACGGGTAGGGGGCAAGCAAGCCAAGCTGAAACGGCGCACCGCGTTTTGATGCGCCAATGGTAGGCGATGCCGTTACAATAACATCTATGTGCCAGTCTCCGGCATATAACACCCCGGTCAGGTCAGGCCGAATAACGGTCATAAGCGCGTCTTTCAGCGCTTGCGCGTCTTTGCCTATAACTCTGCCATTGATGGTAATAGGCCGCGTCTGAATGGCCTTAGATTGCACCGTAGCGCCTACTTGACCGATGCCCTGCGCCGTGTTGGCAGTGACCGAAATTGTATCAATGCCATCCGGCTTACTGATAAGATAACCATGATCATAGTCAAACAAGATAGACTGCCCCAGCGAGTTGACGTATTTAAAAGTCTTGCTTAAAAAACTCATATCGCCCACCTCGCCCGCTGAAAATACGCTGCTGTACTTGCTGCCAGTTCAACCGGCGTTTGCTTTGCCGCGTAGATAGTCTGGTTTACAACAAACCCCGTGCCGCCCTGTGCGCCGTTTCTGCGGTAGTTGTCGGCTTCCTGTGCTGTCAGAACCATTTCCCCGCGATGCAGATTCGCCACATAGTTATTAAAAGGCACATAATCCAAGCCGCCTGCATGGCTTCCATTAACGCCCGTGTTGTTTTTCACATCACTTGCATTGATGACAAAAATGCTCTTGATGCCATCCCACAAACCCTGCACGAAGCTGACAAGACCACCCCAAACAGCCGCAAGGCCACCCTTGATGCCCTCAACAACGTTCTGGCCGACCGTAGAGAAAAAGTCAAACGCGCCTTCAAAGATGCCTTGAATCGACTCCCACGCGCCCTGAAAGTCACCAGACAACACAGCGTCAATCGTAGAAAACACGCCGGTAATCAAATTAAACACAGTCTGGAAAAAGCTTACCGCAACATTCCAGATGCTTTGAATAATGATCCACGCGCCCTGGAAGAACCCGCTGATAATCGGTGCAAACGGCGCAAAGATAACAACAATTGCCTGAAAGATAGCCTGAAAGAATGCGCTTGCCCATGCCCATACAGTTTGCACAAGGCTCCATGCAGCGCTGAACGCTTCACCGATGCTCTGTATGACTGGTGTCAAATCTGTAATAACCTGCGTAACGACTTGCCCAATAACCTGCATAGCCGCTTCAACATAAGGCTGCACCCATGCTACAAGCTCTTGGATTTTTGCCCAGATGCTTTCAATAACGCCATTTACAGAATTTCTGAAATCTTCGTTCTTCGCATACAGCACAGCCAAAATGCCAACCAGTGCGCCAATTGCAACCACAACCAGTGTAATTGGGTTTGCTGCCAAAACCGCATTAAAAGCGGCTTGCGCTTTTGCCGCTGCCGCCTGTGCCAACGTCATAAGAGAAATCTTCCCTGTAAGCAATCCGGCAAGAACTTCGGATGCCTTTAATGTGCCATTGAGCGCACCCTGTGCAATTTCCGTGTCAGAAAGCCCCATGCTGAACAAAGAAACAGCAACTTTGGCTTCGTCAAAGGCCGTTGCCATTTTTTGGATTTTCGTCCCGATTTGCCAGCCTTTTACAGCTGCACCAACTGTCACAAGCGCTGGTGCTATTTCTTCAATTACGGGCACGACTTCTTCAGCTGCTGTTTTAACATTATCAAAAATGTCAAGCAAGAACGAAAAGTCAGAGTTTTCAATCGCGCTTGTCAGCACGGAAATAATTGCATCGCCAAAAAAAGAAAACACATCAGCAACAATGGGCTGCAATTCGCTTGCTACGCTGCTTAACCCGCCGAAAAGTGCCTGCAAACCCTCTTCAATAGTAGGTTCAAGCTCCATAATCACACCGCTCACATAAGGCGCAAGCTGCGTGACCAGTTCGCTCAAACCATCAATCAAAGTAGGCACAATTTCTTTGATGCGCGGTATAATGTTGTTTCCGGCAGTAATAACACTGTCAACAAGGTTGTCCACCAAGGATTGAAAGTCTTGCTCCGGGTCTGCAATTCCGGTCAAAAGATTTTCCCAAGCGCTCTTCATCGACGCTGTACTGCCTTGAATTGTAGTTGCAGCTTCCTTGCTGGTCGTTCCCATGATGCCCATGTTTGCCTGCACGACATGAATCGCTTGTACAATGTTCGCATAGGACATACTGGTTGAATCGACCGTTACGCCAAGCTCTTTCTGCGTGTCTTTCATGGCAGCAGCTTCTTTGATAAGCCGCTTCATCTCAGCCTGCGTACCGCCGTAGCCAAGTTTCAGGTTGTCTAACCATTTCGTTACCCCCGGTTTCCCGGTATTATAAAAAGCCACGCGCGTTTCCGCACATGGCTTTTAAGGGATTAGACTATATCTTCAACTTTTTCAAAAATCCAGCCTTTTTTATTCCTCTTGCGGTATCGACTGTTGTACTTAATTTCACTGTCAGAACAGTGGAAGTATTCAGCCGCCGCTTGTCTGGATTCAAATAGGATTGTCCTTCCGTCGAGATGTGTTGCCCTTACCTGGCGTTTCTTATTTTTAATTCTGGAATGATACCCATACGACAGTGCGTTTTCAGAAGGTGTCACCCATCTTAAATTAGAAACGTCATTGTTTGAGCGGTTCCCGTCTATGTGGTCAACCCAGCACCTTTCTTCGTTCTCTGGTTTTTCAAGAAAAGCATCAGCAACAAGACGGTGTACATGCTTAGATATTGTAATCCTGCAATATCCAGCATTTTTACTAAGCACCATTATTTGTCCGGTGCTATCTTTCTTAACTCTGCCCTTATTGCTGACTGAGTATCCCGGTAAATCGGGAATCTGTTTCCAAATCTCCACGGCTTTTAATCCTTTCAGAAAAAGTTGGTGCGCACTTCCAACGCCGTACCAATAGGCGTTGTACTCGGTGACGAACCGATAGTCGTTTGACCTTCTATGCTTTGTATTATATCACAATTTCACCTGCTTTGCAAGTGTAATTGTGATACAGCATAGCTTGGCACAGGATGACCATGCTGTAAAAGCCATAAACAGTTTAGGTTTCCCCTGTTAGCACAACTGTCTCATGCAGCCATTTCCTGCCGCCTTTTCAGTTGCACACCCCTGGTAGGTTCACGCACGCTCACTGCATAATCACTTATGCAGCGGACATTAGATTTATCGTGTAGTTCTGCTTCGCGAATCCGTTATATGCGTCTTGAATGGACGAAATATTCGTACCCATCTTGTTCGCATTATCGGACATATCCGAAATTGCAGTATTTGCCATTTGCGCGGCTTTTTCTGTGTCACCACCCAAACTTGAAACCAGAGAAGCAGCAAACGATGTTGATGTTTTCATATACTCGTTTGCGGACATGCCAACGTTCTTGTATGCGCTTTTTGCGTAGCTCTTTATGATTCCCGCGCTGTCTTTATACAGCGTTTCTACGCCTCCTACAAGCTGCTCGCAGTCCGCATAGCTGTCCAACGATGCCTTGCCAATTGACATGGCCATGTTTGTAGAGATTTTTCCGATTTCCGTAATTCCGTTGGTTACAGTCCGCAAACCGTCCGAAACGACATTTCCAAGCAGCGTACCACTAAACACGTCCATCAAAGACAATGCGCCGCCTTTTGCCTTCTCAACGCTTTTTTCATAGTCGTCTGTGTTCAGACTTAATTTTGCATATAAGTTAAAAACGTCCAATCTATCACTCCCTTCTTGAATTTTTGCTTGATTTGCTGTATTCTAAGCAATAGGAGGTGTTTTTTATGGCAAAAGCAAAAAATGCGGTAATCGCCGGTGATTTTATGGGCAAAAAGGTGTCTGTTTCATTTGGCAAAGTCTCTATGGACGTTGGTGGTCTATCAGCACTTGAACTAAACAGCCGCACTGTTGCCGGTTACTCTGTGGTAGATGAAACTCACAAAACATCTATGGCTTCCGGCGTTATGCGCGGCATGGTCGGCGGTGCTTTGTTTGGTGGTGCTGGCATGGTTGCCGGTGCAATGACTGCCAAGCAAAAAGGCGTTTATCAGGTTGTTATACAGCTTATAGATGACCCGCAATGGCGTTACAGCGGCAAGCGCTTCCTGTTGGAAGTTGACGAGCCAACCTATAAAGCCATTATCAAAAATTGTTTCTAAGTTTAGCCGCCCTCTGTTTGGGCGGCTTTTTTCTCTGCTTCTTTCAATCCATGCCGCGCCGCAAAATCTTTGAAATCCGCCTGCACCTGTTCTGGTGTCCGCGTATCCACTTTGGGCGGGTGGATAATGTCAATATATCTCGCTGGCCTGTCCGTTACGCCTGTCACGGCTACCACAAGGCTCCATGCACTGTCTGTCATGTACACCTTGTACAGCTGTTCTTCAAAATCAGCTTTTAAAGCGTAAGGCAGTGCCGACACAAGCGCCTTTGCGCTCAGTTTCGGCATTTTCAGCAGTACAGGGATTACTTGTTCTGCCCGCCACCGAGATACGATTTGAAAAAATCAACAAAGCCCTTATCGTTTACCAGGGCGTAAACTTGCTTGCAGGTGATAAGGAAATTCTGTTTGCCGATTTCTTCCACCGTCAGGCCGTTGAACGGTGCAAGGATTGCGTATACATCCTCGCGGTGCTGCTTCAACGCAATGTTCAGCAGCTTAACGATTTTCGCAAGGCCGAACCGCTGCATTGCAATGCGGGTCGTTTCGCCCTTCGGCATCGCTTTCTGCATCTCTTTCACAAGCGCTTCATCATCAATAAGGTTTGTGATGGGCTGCGCGATTTGCAAAACGACTTCCAGCGCTTCATCAGTGCTAAGTTCAGAAAAAATCCGCATTAGGCTTCATCCTCTCCGGCCTTGATATACACCTCGCACGGCACAGTGTCCTGCGCGGTAATGGAGTAGTGCGCCGTGTACTCAAAGCTCATCTGGCCTTTTTCCTTGTCGCCGGTCTGCAAGCTGAAACCGCCGGTGGACAGCGTATTCAGCATGTGAATGGCACAGAAACCGCCATTCGTGGTGCCGTGCTTGTCCGAATAATCGCACAGCAACCACAAATCGGTAAAGTCGCTGTCTTTCAGGTCGTTGCGCGGCGTGATTTTGGACACCTTGGAAGTAGTCGTAACATCCGCAGCGCCAAGCATGCTCTTGGCATTCTCTGCCGATGCCGAAACATAAGTGCCGCTGCACTTGACTTCCCACGATTCAATCTGCTTCAGCTCTTTCATGTTTTTGGGGCAGTTGTCGATATCCTCGCCGAAGTCGGTAAAGCTCGGCACAGCCGTAAAGTTGATGCCGCCGGTCGTAGCGCCCAGCAGCGCACTTTCTTCCGGCGCTGTACCGGCAGCCGGGTCAAACGTAGTTGCAAGATAGCCAGCGTTCAAGACCAGTTCCTTAAACGCAGATTCAGGAATACGAGTAAATTTCATGCTTTCACCTCAATTTAGGCATAAAAATTCGGCGGTCACGTTGATGTACCGCCGTTTTAGGTTTTTGTCTGTGTCGTCTGCCAGAGATTGGCAGAACGGGGAGCCGCGTTTTAACCAAATCAAGCCGCCATCTACCGGCAGCGTCACGCCGCTAATGCCCAGCGCCTCCGAAAGCTCAAGCGCCTTTGCATTGGGCACCGCTTCGCTCGTGGTATGGAACCACATGTTGACCGTCAGCGATACCGCCCCGCCGCCCCATGCGTCAAACACAGCATCATAGGTCAGGTAGGGGAGCACCGCGTCTTCCGGCACGGCATTGCTGGCGTATGCGGTCATAAATTGCCCGAAAAACTGCTGTAATGCAGCGCCCTTTGTCATGTCGGCAATCCCTCCCGCAATCGTTCAGCCGTAAAACTCTTTAGGTTTTGCAGCATTGGAGAAGCGCTTGCCGGGGCTTGCTTTTCTTCCGGGCGGCTCGTGACCCGGAAATATGCCCCGGTAGTCACGTCCTTATAAATGCTGCCGTACTCGATTGGCACATCTTTCCGTACAATGCCGTTATACACGCTGGTCACACCCTGCGCTTCGGCCTGCCGTGCTTCAAGGCTGCTGTCAAATGCGACGTAATTTGAAAACTCTGCGCCCTCGCGCCACTCGGTAGAATAGCCGCCCTCGCCGTCAGGCTTTGTCAGTTTGTCCATAATGATGCAGCTGTGCGAAAAATCATCTAAAAGGCTCATAGCTTTCTCCATTTGTTCAGCCGAGAAGCAAACACCACCTGCCAGCCCGTCACAGAGCTGCCGGAATTGCCGCTTGCGCTCGATTTGGTGTAACTATACCCTGCAAAACTCTCGCTTTGAAACGGGCTGTTTGCAGTGCTTTCATACTTGTTGCGCCACGCTTCCACATCCTCAACCAGAGAAATAAAGGCAGCGGGCACAGACAGCGCCCACACAGCACCGTCAAACGTTTCATCGGTCAAGCCGCCAGCACCGTACTGGTACACGCCATCGTTGAAAACGCTGCCGACAATGCGGAAATACTGCCCGAGAACAAGAAAAGGCAGCGAAACGCTACCATCCTTGATTGTAAATGTGCCAAGGTGAACGCCATTCGGCGCAACAAACCAGTTCCGGCACTCACGCATCAATTCTTCAAGCATTTCGCTGCCTCCTTATTACTTTTTGAACTTTGCCAGCACGACTTTGGCTTCGTTGGTCAGCGCCGCAACGTAGAACTCGTCAGCAGTGATCTCGGTGGAGCGATTACGCGGCTTGCGCTCGGTCTCCACGTTGATATTGCGCTTGCGGTAGATGGTCAGGGCGGGCACATCGTCCTCAGTCTCGCTGTCCTCGTTCAGCTTGACGATGGGGCAAGCGTAATAGGCGGTAGCAGCAGCCTTGACCTTATCGCCGACGACCAAAGCAGCAGCGCAATGCGGCTGGATGGTCGCCAGATGCTTTTTGGTGGAGGTTTCGGCGGTAGTATCAGCGACAATCTCAATGGTGCCTGTGCTGTTGTCCTTCTCATACTCGATAGAAGGAACCTTGCGGGATGCTACAACGCGGGTGTTGGCAATCTTGCCGATTTCGCCGGTGACAGCAACGCCAGCCTGATACTTGTCAGCGCTGATAAAGTCCGCATCCTTGCGCAGGGTAGCCATCTGCTTGGGGTTGATGAACATGACCTTGTCGCTGTTGATCTCTTCGTTGAACACGTCGATAGCATCCACAACGCCGCTGTATTTGATAGCGGTGGCAGTGCCGTCATACACCAGCGTAGCGCCCTGCAAGGCTTCCATGCAGTCATTGTCGATTTTGGCAGCGATAGCCAGCGCCAGCTGCGCATTGGCTTCGCCAACAGGGTTGCCGTAGCCGGACAGCACAGCTTCATCGGTCAGGCCGACGCCCTTCATGGCCTTCTTGATTTTGTACTTCTTGTCCTTGGTGCTCATCTTGTCGATGTCAACGTCAACGCCCTCTGCAACGTCCTCTGCATCGCCGATGTAGCCGTAAGACGGCACAGTAATGGTATCGCCGGGCACGCCAGCAAGGGTGTCATCCATTTTTGCAAAAGGTGCCACGCGGATTTTGTCGGGGATTTTAGCCGAAATCATATCGGCCATGACTTCCGGGTCGATCAGGTCTGCCAGTTTGGTCAAAATAGTATCTGCCATGTGTTAATCTCCTTTGTCGGTTCCATTGACCAGTGTATTGTACTGGTCAGGGTCAGTTTTTTTGAGCTTCAAGCGGTCGGCATAACCCATCTTTGCAAATGCTGCTGCATCAATAGAGCCTGCGCCTGCGCCGCTATTGCCTGCGGGCGGATTCGGTGTGTTTGCGCCCTTGGTGCTGGTTTTAACGATGTAGTCGCCGTAAGATTCTTTCAGGCTGGTTTCCAGCTTGTCAGAATCCTTGATAGCGCCTTTTTCGTCCAATTCCAGCTTGTCCAGCAGACCATCGCCTTTGCAAAGTCGGGCAACAGACTGCAAGCGTTTGTCGGCAATGCCGACTTTTTTCAGGGCGGTCTCCAATGCCTTTTCTTTGGCAGCGGTAGTCTTTTCGGCGGCCACGCTTGTTTTGTAATCCTCAAAAGCCTTGTGCTCGGATTCATACTTTTCTTTGTAACCGTCATCACCCTTGCCTTTCAGGTCGTTCAGTTCCTTTTGAACGCCGGGAAGTTTTTCCGCGTCGGCCTTATAGCGGTCAACGTCCGCTTTCAGGCCATTCACGGTATCGGTGTGGGCTTCAATAATGGTGTCCTGCTGCTCTTCGGTCAGCCCCATGCCTTTAAGCAGCTTGCGGGTAATTGCCATGTTGTTTTGCTCCTTTTCTTCGGTGCCGGTCCTTCGGCATTAGCATTTATTCAAAACAGCAGTTCTTCGCTGTTTTTGCGTATAAAAATAGCACCTGCCGCAAACGCGGTAGATGCTAATAAAAAGAGCCGATAGACTTATTTGCCTTTCAGCTCTGCTTCAATGATTCTTTTGTACTGTTCGCCGTGCTCGGCAACGGCAGGCTTGATAAAAGGCTTTGCCCGTTGGCCGTGCGTCAAATGCCAATCGCCTTTTGCATCTTGGTACACCCACGGCGTTTGTCTGCCGCCCGGATAGTAAATGCCCGTGCCGCACTCAACGTATACGCCGTATTCGCTATTTGTGCCGACATAGGCGGCGCGTTCTCCGCTGTTTGTCACTGTATGAGTGATGCTATTTCGCAATGCGCCAGTTCCAAATTTTCCGGGGCTGTTGCATAGCTTTTTTGCATAGCCCTCCGCCACAAGCCCGCATTTTTCAAGCCCGCGTGCAAGGGCAGCGTCAAGGGCTGAAAGCACCTCGTCGCTGTGGTCGTCAAAGATGATTTTCATTTTTTAATCTTTCCAGCGTTCCGCGCAACTCCTTCTTTCCAGCTTTCCCACTGCGCATAGGTCATATCTGATACAAGTATGCTCTTTCCCGTTTCCGGGTCGCGTGCACGGCGCAGCGGGTTCGGGGGTTTTGGCACATCGTCAAGCGCTGCAATTAGAGTACATCGGCAGTTATACACCAAATAGCCCGGTGCGCTTGCATCCCCGGGGAACATAATCTCATAGCCGTCCACTTTGAACGGCTTGTCATTGTCAACTGTCTGACCGTCCAGCATCGCGTGCGCATGGCGTGTGCGGTTATCCAGCGTTGCCAGCCATTGTTTCCGCACGTGTATGCCCATCTTTTCGGCTGCTGTGTATGCGTCCATTCTGCCGGCGTTCTGCGCCCCTGTAACCGCTGTCCGCGCCGTTCTTACAGCGCTTGTGCGGTTCATATCGCGGATGCTTTTTTGCAAGTCATCTGCCAGCCTGTAAATGCTCTTGCCCTGCAAGATGCCGCTTGTCACGTTGGCAGTAATCTGCTGTTTGCCATACGCAAGATCTATACCGCGCTTCAACGCCCTATCTTTTGGGTAATAGGGCATCAAATCCGGCTGTTCCACCGCCAGCCGCTTTACTGTCCGCTCATCAAACAGCGTAAAGTCCGCGCTGCTGCTGACTTGCTCAATGGTATACGCACTATAATTGCGGTTGAGCGTATAAATGCCAGGTGTGGCATCGTTTATATATGCTATTGCAACCTCGTTGGCGTTTGTATACCGCTCGGCCACTTTGTCGCGGAGTGCTATAAAGCGATTTCCGCGTCCAATCTGTGCAAGCCGCCATTGCTTGTATTGCTGCTCTGAAACCGTTCCGTTTTTGACCTTTTCCAGCATATCAGCATCTCGCTTTTCGAATTGCTTGAAATACGCTGTAATTGTTTCGCTCAACTCATCGGCAGCTTGCTTGTATATCTTGGCGATGCGCTGTTCCAGCTTGGCAAGCTGCTTGTCTGTCATTCTGTGCGCATAATCAGCTCTCGGCATCGCCGGTCAGCTCCTCTTGCGTGGTCATGCTGCGGTCGATTTCTTCCGCTGCCTTTCGCCGCATCAAATCCTCGTACTGGTCTGCGTCGCCGTTAATGGTCAGGAGTTTTCTGGTTGTGTACTCAGCGTCGTAGTATTCTGCGCCGAGAAGCACGGTCTGCGCCTCTTCCTGCTTATTGATAATCTGGTTGCGCGTGTAAGTTGGTTCATCATCAAGCCCAGCAACTGCCAAAATGCCCTTGATGCAGCGCGAGACCCAGCTCTCAAATTTGTCTGTTTTCAAATCAAGCGGAACATAGCTTGCCTTAATAGCTGTTGCCGTCTGGTTTCCAGCGCTTACGGCAGATGCGTCAAACGCCTGAAAATCCGTGTACAGCTTTTTGGTCAGCATATCAATGGTGGCTTGCGTGCCCTGAAACGGTGCTTCAATACTTTGCGGTGTGGCTTTTGCGCCCTCGTCGCCATCTGCATGGGCAACGTGGGTAGTTTTAAGTCGCTCCACAAACTTTGCATCGTCAATTTCATCCATGCCGCCGCAGTTCGTCAACACCCAATAAATCAGGTTGCCCTCATCTACATTGTTGACCATGTTGCTGCTGGCAAGGTCTAGCGCGTCAACGGTGTTTTTCCTGCCGCAAAGTTCGCTTCTTGCTTGTTCGCCGTTTTTTAGCGGGATGATGGGAAATCCGGGATAATTCTCGCCGTCATAAATTTCTGTGCCGTCAATCTCCGAGTACCGAACTTTCAACTTGTATGGCAGTTTCCCGTTTAAACTACGCACTTCACCGTTTCTCGGCTTGATGTAGTCAGTATAACCGTCCATCTCGTACAGCGTTGCCCGCATCGGTTTGTCCGGGTCAATCTGCCAGAACCGGATTCCAGCTTTCAGTGCGCCGTCTTCTTCATCGTATAACGGCACAAACTGCTCCGGCGAGAACACCTGAATATGGTCAAGATTCCAGAATACGAAAGACTGCCCACCAATCAACGCATGGCGGGCAGCATCCATAATATCTTCATCAAACGTGGCGCCAAGCGCCTTTTTTGTGGCGTCCTTGTTAAACGCAACGCCGTTGCCCAGCAAGTAAGAAACTTCCTGGTCTACAACAAAACCAAAAAACTTGCTGGCAATCTTGTGGTTTGCTGTGTACATATCAGGATGCGCTTTTCCCTCTAGGTCGTACACCATTTTTTCATAGCGGTTGATTGTGGGATTTTCGCCCCAATAGTACATCTTTGCGTCCAGCATGTCCCGCGTCTTTTTCTGGCCTTTAAAATCGTTGATGGTGTCAAACACAAACCCCATGCGGGAACGTTCATCTTCACCGACCGCCACAAAGTCTTGATATGTTCTGATTTTCCCTCACCGCCTATCTGTAAATGCTTTGATACTTCATTGCCGTATTGTCTCCGGCTTTGTTCGCTGTGCTTTCCATCGCATACCGCACCGCGTCGATATGGTGGTTGTTAATGTCTGGATAGCCCTCTAAGACTTCGCCTGTCTTAGCGTCGCGCTCGTACTCGTACTCGCTGAATTCCTTTGCTGTGTCCGGGCATCGTTCTGGATCAATGACAATCGCTTCCAGCATTTGCAGCCACTTTGTGCCATAGCGAACCGATTTCGGTCCTTTTCGTGCAGGAAATGTTTTCACGCCGTACTTGTTATAGTCCGCAATGGATTTTGGCTCGGCACTATCCGCGCAGATTTTGTCCTCGCGCGTAAGCCCTCTATCAAGCAACAACTGCGCCGTGTCACGGTTTGCAGTGCGCCGCCGGGTCAGTTCATCAAAGATGTACAGCGTTCGACGTGCCGCGTCATAGTGCATCGCATTGTACGCCCAAGGGTCAGGGTACCAGCCCCAGTCCACGCCGCGCTTGATGCGGTCAAAGCTGGCAATCTGTTCATCGGTGATTTTCTCAATGCGCAGATTCTCAAATACTGCCGTGCCGCTGCCGACAACCTCGCCAAGATACTCATGCCGGTATGCTGTTTCGTTTGTGCGCTCCAAGTATTCAGCATCGGCCAGGAACCGCTCTCCGAGCCATTCCGTCGGCGTTGTTTTGTAGGTGGAATGGTGTACCAGCTTGCCTTCGCGGGCTTTCAGCGCGTAACCGTTCGCCCAGTTCCGCGCCATTGCAGGGGGGTTGAAGCTCTTGAACGTGATGAACCAGTCACCTCCGCGCAAGCAGGACTGCTCCACTTTTCGGATTTGCTCTTCACCGTCAAACTGGTCTAGTTCTTCAAACCAGCAGATGCCAATATAACCAAACGGCACTTTGATTGACTTTACCTTGCCGGGGTCATCAACGCCGAAAAAAAGCACCTTTTGCCCAGTTGGCAAATAGGTGCATTCCATAGGGGAGACCGTGCAACGAAAACGATCGTGCAAACCAAGCTCATTGATTGCCCAGACGATTTGCGCATAAACGCTTGTGCGCAGTGTGTTGCCGACCTTGCGGAAAACTGCCGCGTGGCATTGCGGATGCTTGATAAGCTGCAAAATCAGCTCTATGCTGATATAGCTGGATTTGGTACTGCCGCGCCCGCCCTTTGCAAGCAGTTCTTTCACATTGCCCGCCTTGATTTCACGGTGGACTTTGGCGAAGCAAGGGGAAACAACGCCAGATAACTTACAAGTCATCTATGATTAGCACCTCGCTATCCTGCTGTTGTTCCGGCTTATCCTGCCATCCAAAATTTGCCCGCAAACTGAACTGTGCGCCGCCGGAGCCGTCTTTGTCGTACAATCTTTCTTCTGCGTACTGTTCGCAACGGGCCTTTGCACGCGTAATCGTGTCATTGAACTCTGGTTTGTTTTGATAATTCAAAAGCGCCTGCCTTGATGCAAAACCAAGTGCAAGCGCCAATCCTGTCACAGTAGGCGGTTTTTTATCGTCATAGATAATATAGCCGTTTTTATTTCGCATCGGTTCGCCGTTATCGTCTAAAAACGGCTTTCCTTTACAGGCTTCAAAGTAGGCATCAATCTTTTCTTGCATTGCCTTTACGCTTCTGTATTTAGGTGGTGCGCCCCCCGGATTTTTTCTTGATGCCACTTTATCACCTCGCTTTACGCGTCCATCTCTATTTGATAATTCATTGCGCACTTATAACGTTCATAAAATCTGTCTTGCACAAACAGTTTTTCTGTGTTTGTCCAGCCTTTATTCCCAGTTCCCATTGTCTGCTGCTTTTTTATGCTTGCGATTTCTGCACACCCTTTTGGTGCATTGTATTCGCTCACGATTACCATAAATGGAACGTCCGCAAGCCATTTTTCAAAAGCATCATAATCAAATTGCCCAGCATACCCGGTGCAATCTGTGTTTTTATATGGCGGGTCAGCGTACACAACGGCGCCTTGCGGGATTTCAACGTTTCTATAATCAAGTTGCAGCCTTTCCAGACTTTCCAGACTTTGCAGACTTTCCAGCCTTTCCAGACTTTCCAGCCTTTCCAGCCTTTGCAGACTTTCCAGACTTTCCAGACTTTGCAGACTTTCCAGCCTTTGCAGACTTTCCAGACTTTGTCTAAGCCTGTACAATCCGACAAGCTCATCATAATCATCGGGAAGCGGCATAAACTCCTGCATACGCTGGTACATTTCCTGCGTCGGGAATCCCCACTGTGAGCGCCCGAAGTAATGCCCTGCCATTTGCGTTCCGAGTCGACGCTGAACCTCAGCCTGCGTCAAGCCTGACGATTTCAAGGCTTTCAGAAGATACGCCCTCAGTTCTTCCTTGTCTCTCTCTACATCAGCTTTCACGTTTTTAATCAGTTTGTCAATCTCTGCTTGGGGATATTTCTGACGTGAAAGCCACCACCGAATATATTTTTCCTTGTACTCGGCTTTATGCGCCATAACGTCCGCACGGCTTCCGTCTCCTTCGATTTCCATATTTTGCAAGAGCGATGTGTCGCCAAAAACCCGCGCATAGTGCAGCGCTTTTTTCCACGATTCTACTTCCCGCGCATATAAATAGTTGGCTCCGTTATTCCCAAAGCTCCAACTATATCTCACATACGGGTCGCTATCTTTCAGTTTGTAAAAATCTTCTCTACTAATCCAGCGCTTTTCGTTTGCATATTTCCCATTTACCGCATTTTCAAAGACATCTGGCGCGTCGCCCAAATCGTTTATGATAAAGTTCTCCCACTTGCCAGCCAGAATAGCAGCATGAGTAACGGCACATCCACCGGCAAATAGATCAACAAGTGTTTTTCCGTCCGGAAGGTGGTCAACAACCCAGTCAGCTATTTTGTTTTTGCTTCCCTGATATGGAACTCCGTACCTCACCTTGCAAGTCCTCCCAAAACACAAAAAGCCCACACAATTTGTGTAGGCTTATATCCCCCAAAGCCCCTTTGCGCCGGAGGAAAAGCGCGTTCCCGCCCTGTCGGTTTTTGCTGTGCCGACCTCACCCGTTGCGGGTAGCAAGTCCGCAACGCTTTTTTGATTCCCTGTATTGTCCGCACAGGGCTGGCGGGCTGTCTTTTCGTATACCGCGCAGTCCCGCGGTGTTCGGCGGTATTTATACCCGCGCCCCTATCCGCGGTTGAAGTTTTGTTTCGCACTTCACTGTGCGGGCAGACTTTTTCAGGCTCTCGAAGTCCCGCTGCGGTCTGCCATTGCGCCGCGCTCCTGATCGGCTTGCCGCTTTTCTTACAGCGTTCAGGTTATCTATCGCGTTTTGCCTGCGCCGGGCTTTCACCGGTGGGTGCGACCCAGCTTTCGCCAACAGCAGGATTTGAACCCACAACTAAACCCGCAGCTATGCTGTCATGAGGCCCGGCTTTGCCAGTTAAGCTATGTTGGCATATAAGGCGCGGCAGTTGCGCGTGTTACACGGTGTGCAAGTTACAAGCAAGTTAACATTCAACGCATTACCGTCTTATATTTTGAAACTTGTCACAAACTTACACGCTTTTGCAAGTTGCGTGCACCAGAGGCTTGCCGCGATCTGTTCACTCTACAGGCTCGTATGTTTTTTCAAAGATGTCCGGCTTGCACGGATACTGTTCACCGTTCACACCAGTGATAATCCAGTCACCGGGAGCAGCGTGCATAACGCCTTCCAGCGTAAAAATATCAAGTTCTTCCCACGTCTGGTACGCTTCAATGACAACCGGCTTTTTCCTGAAATACATAGGCGTCACATCCTGCTTGCTTTTCGGCCCTTCCTCTTCCTCGCGGCGGTGTCTGGAAATCGTGTTCTGCATATGGATTGCGCCAACGATAGCGCCGACAGGAATATACGGCATAGGTCTCCGTCCTTTCTCTCCGACATAAATGTCGGGAACATCTAAAAAATAAGGCTCGTGATTTCTGCCTCGCAAGTTTCTTTGGCAAGCCATACCAGCATAAGCCTGTTCAGAACCCGCCACATGGTACGCACTGTCAGTAGGCGCATGGCGGTTGCCTAACGGGGAACACAATTGCCGCGTCCGGCCCTGCTACCTTTACCCGTATCATCGGCGTTGGTACTGCACATAGGTCTTGCACCTTTGCCACGCCGTTGCTTGGGAACGCGGTGCCCTTATTCTTTACAGATAGAATCGGCTATGCAGCATATAAAATAGCGCCGCATTCGGAGTGACAGCGCCAGCCTTGACCCGGCACGGTTCCGCTGAACTTACCCGCCAGCAGACACGGGGAAAAGGTTTATCCCTTACGGGCAGGCCCATTGCATGGCCTTGGTGTTGCGCTCGACCTCATGCGGGCAGGCGCAGCATATAAAATGCCCGTCTTTCCGGGCTGCCAGCTATAAGAATAGGAGAATTGAAATGGTAAAGAAAAGAGATTTTAGCTATGCCGTAGGCTGTCCCGTTCCTACATCATCCAGCATATCTATAATAACAGGTTAAAAGTGAACTGGAGTGCACAGATTTTCAATTGCAGCGCGGTGTAATTTTTTTGCCCATCGCTCGGAAATATTTAGATTTATAGCAATTTTCCACCAATACGGTGTGCCGACAATATACCGTTCCCGCAAAACGTCCCGCTGCATTTGGTCTTGCACAGAGTTTATTGCGGTTTCAATTTCTTCCCTTTGCATCTCGGTGTCAATAATCTGCTTGTATAGAGCTTCTTGACGCTCCATGATTCTGCAAACGGCATCCTCGATTTTATTTTTACCGCCAGCAGACACCACAACGGGGGATAATGCTTTAGTTGTCGCTGCTGCTCGTTCACGTTCGCTCTGTATCTGCTGGCGCAGCTGTCGTTCACAATTCCTGCTGCGTTGGTATCTCCACAGCCACGTTTTCTTTTGGTTGAATTCTTCTCGAGTCATTGTTTCTCCTTTCTTCCAGTTTCATGCAGCGCGGCAGCGTGCAAATATTTCCATTTTTCCACCCGCATGTCGCGCAAAGATGTTCGCGGGCGTATTCGTCAACTAGTTTCTGTTTTGTCATGGGGTCACCTCCGGGGGTTCGGGGAGCGGCATCCAATGGGTGACATAAATAAGGCTCTCTGGATAAGACATTTGAGAGTCCCAATGCCAACCAACAATTCCGTTCTTTCTTTTCTCTGTTTCTCTCCACGCAATCGAAATAAAGCCGTTGAAATACACAAGAACTTCATCAAAGGAATCTGGCAGTCCGTCTTTAACGCTTATCCATTCACTCATTTGCGGTCGCTCTGGCTCTTTCCCTACTTCCTTACAGAAGTCCAGGTAATCATCTACGGCATTATGGAACTCCTGCTCAATGTTTTCGATGCTCCATGCTGATATCTTCTTTTCGCTGTTGCGTTGCTTCGCGGCCAGCAGATACGCCCAGGGCGTAGAATACAACAAACATGGCGGCAAGTGCTGCACCGCCGATGATATTTGCTATGATGGTCATTTGGATACCTCCACGTCTGCAAGGAGCTTCCCGCCGATGTCTTTACCATAGCGGTCTCGGAATTGTTTTCCCATAAGCCACGACCGTAAACCGGCAATCGCATTTTTCGGGTTTTGTTCTGACACCGTAGTATTATAAATCATGCAAAGCGTGCGATAGCAGATATCGACATTGCTTGAGTTTTCCACCATTTGTTTTTTTACATAGTCAAACAACTTATTCGCCCAGCTTCTATTCCCATAGTGGGTAACAGCCATAATCGTTTTGATAGCTTTCTTTTTCGTCATTCTGATACCTCCTCTAGTTGCTCGTCCTTAGATTTTTTAGCATAGTATCGGTTAAGTACAAGGCATCTCCGGCATATCTGTCCCAGTATGTGCCGTCCTCGTAGATTCTGCGCTCGTAGTAGTATTCTATATAACTATTGTCTTTTTCTGATTTTCGCATCGTTACTAAATCCATACGGTCTTCTTTATCAAGGATGTTGTCTCCATCATGAACGCCGTAGCATATATAATCTTGGTGGCCATGTACACCGCCGTAGCCATTTGTAAGCATTTCAGTAGTAACATAGGCATATACGATTTCTTGCTGGATAGAGACAGTCTTTGTTTCTACGATAGGATTTTCTTTGATGATAGGATTTTCTTTGATTTGACACATCAGTGTAACCAGAACGAGCAGAGCAGCTATACAAAATGTTGCAAATAGCGTTTTCTTCATTCTGACACCTCTTCTACATACGCCATGCTATGGCGCAGATTGAGCGATTTCGGATTGAGAACACAAGCAGGGACGACAGCATATCTGTTGTACGCACCGCTTTCACAAAACCTGCCTTCCGTGTTCACAAGGCGAACAGCGCCTGCGTTGTAATACGCATACCCACAACCCCAAGGTGTGGCAGTCCATGTACAGCTATCGTAGTGCGGGATGTAGTCACGGTACTTGCGGTACTCGTCGCAAGTGAGGATGAAAACGAGGTCTGCCACAGCACCATAGGCGCGGTCGCCATTATCTGCAACAAGGTCAACGGTATGCAAAAGCAGGTTGTCTCCGAGCTTGTTAGTTCTGAGCTTTTTAGCAATGGAATCATTCAGAGTCTCACGAATCAAGCTTGTGCGGTAGTTATTCCAGTTGCCTTTTTCATCAGCAAATTTATCACTTGGGCAGAACTTTACATCTTTTGCCCACGGTTCAGCCATAATTGCCAGCACGCCGCCGTCAGGGTGATTCGGATCAAGACAGACCCACTCGAAGCCTTTGAACATGAAGTGTTCTCCGGGGCGCATGGTTGTAATGTTAGTCATTGTCGGTGACCTCCTCGTTCCAGAATCGATATCTACAAGCAATGCACTGTTCCGCTGACGGATTGGTTTCTTTGCACACCTTGGTGGAATCAAAATGCGCAACGCAGAATGTGCGCTCAATGTTTACTATTTGTGCATTTGGAAACATCTTCAAGAACTCGCTCTGGCGGGTCTTGATGGGGTGGTCTTTCGCCCATTGCTCAACTTTTGAAACCGTTTCCTCAATGCTTTCAACTAAACCGCCGTCGATCCTAACCATGTTCATGACCATGCACACGCCCTCTTTACAAACAGGACATTCCCTGCAGCTTTGATTTTCGCATAATCTGTTTACCGTCTTGAAAAATTCAACTGCGTCCATAGTCTCTCTCCTTACCAATCAACGTTTATAACTACAAAATCTCCGTCTTTTATGGCGCGATTTACCAGCGCCGCAATGCTTGCCCAGTTGTATAGTTCGTGTTTTCTTGCAAAAATTGCAAGGTATTTTGCCTGTTCGGATGTGAGCGTCATATCCTTGCCGTAAAAATCGCGTTCTGGTTCTTTCTCTCGTATTTCATAAGGCACATAATAGCCGATTTTTTCGAGATACTCTTTCCAGGAACGGCCTCCAGAATATTCATAGTCGCGGATTGTACCTCTGATGGGCTTGCCGCAGTGCGGGCACTTGTCCACATCGCAGCGGTTTACTGTAATACTGAATCCCATTACAATCACTCCTTATCCAGCCCACGCTGCACATACTGGCCGTAGGAGATGTCCAGCGCGTCGGCTTCTCTTACGCATTGCTCAATAGATTTGATGCTGGGTTTCAGTGCTGCCTTTTTATCCGGCTTCTTCGCCTGCATGGCGGAAATAACTCCTTGCTGCTGCGCTTTCTTTTTTTCGTAGTTCAGCTTCGCCTTTTGCCGCGCTTTTTCTTTTATGCAAGCATCGCAAAACCGCTTGCAGGGCTGCACGTCCCACATCATCTTGCCGCATTTCTCGCAGAATTTAGATACTGTCATAGCGGCTCCTCCGTCTTTTTGGCATCAATGCCGATGCCCTGTAGTGTTACCTGTGCCCAAAGGTCTGCAAGCTGGTCGTTGCGGTACTCATTGTATTTGTCGGCTACCGGCCCTGTCATGTAATTCTGGATTCTGACTAAAGTCCTGGGTGATAGGCCAGCCTGATAGCAGGCCAGCAGGCAGAGATACGTCGCCCGCGTGGCAATGTCGTTGCGCTCTTTCATGACGGCCTCATGGGCTTTGGCGGAGATCTCTGCGATTTTATCATCTTCATGCGCCCATCCGGAGACATGCCGATTGCTTCGTAATAACCCACAATGTTCATCAGATCAGCTACGTCAATCACCACTTTCTGCTTGTTGTAGGCGTAGGTGGTTTCCAGTCTTGCGATGCTACTCATTCTGCTGCCTCCTGTTCATCCAGCTTTTTCATCACGCGGCGGGCCGCCATCTTTCCTGCCTGGGTGAGTTGCCGCTGCCATGCACCGTACCGCGGCGACCAGCGGAATCCCTCGCTTTTCAGCAAGGTGCGGGTTTCGTCGTCCGGCTTGTCGTGGAAGATCAACTGCACCCGCATTGCTTCGCCGTTTTCTTTGTAGGTGTAGCCCTGATGCTCAACTTCGCTGTCAAATGCATTGGCCACCTCCATACGCTCGATGCGCTCCCGCACACGCTTGATCGCTGCATTATTGCTGGTCAGGTGGTAGGGCGGGTACGGTGCGCCGACGCAGATACCGCATTCCCACAGCTCCTCGATCTCCTTACGCTCCTCCGGCAGCAGATCGGGGCAGTCGTCCAAGGTCTTGTTTTTTCGGTAGTAGGCATTGACGGCTTTCATCTTCTCCTGCATGGCCGTCAGCTCGTCAAGTTTGGCTTTCAGCACGGGCAGGGCCTCCGGGTCGTCGGACTTGACCACCGCGGCGTAGTAGCGAATCTTGTTTAGGATGCTGTTCGCATACCCGTAGCGATTCGCGTTCTTCTCCCACGCCGCAATCTGTTTCTCTTTCTTGGCGACGGGGAAATTACTGCCGCCGGAGATCATAACGGACGGGCAGCGTGTGCCGATCTCGTTATCCTTGTTGGTAGCCTCGGCCAATACCTTGCAATAGCGATCCAGCAGGTAGTCTATGTGTTCTCGCTGGGCCGCAGTCTTGCAGCGCTCGGCCTTGACCTGCTCGGCCAGCGCGGCGGCCTCGTCGCAGCGGTTGCGGTAGCTCCATGTGGCGCTGCCCTCGCAGTAGTCGTCGAAGCTGCGCATCTGCTTGGCGCGGCGGGCCATGTCCTCATTGATTTCGTAGTACTTCATAAAGTTCCTCCTAAAATTTACGTAGCCGATTTAGTCTGCCAGCAGTCAGCAAACAGGCCAGCACAATGATCGTCATACGGATGTATGCCAGAACATAGCGGTCAATTGCCGTCTGCATTTCTTTTGTCGGATAGATTCGTGCTTTCATAGTCCTTAACTCTTTCCTGTTTTGTATAATCCGTATTTTCTTACATCGCGGCGGATCTTAATTCCGCGCTCTGCATCTGCCGCGTCCGCTGCGGCATCTGCAAGCCGCTGTGCGCGGATTTTTTCAAACATGGCAGCATACTCGCCGTAGCGATTGCAAGCGCTGTGGCAGTGCGCATGGCGGTCTGGGCAGTCTTTACACGGGCTGTTCATCGTCCGGCATCTCCTCAATAAAAATTTCTGTGCGTGGATTGGCTTTGTCATACATCACGCGGGAGCCGTCTACGCTGGCGATGATGGTGTTGTTGTCGTCTGCAAGGATTTTGGCGGCTACAAGCGTGTCATGGCAGGCTTCGAGCAAGTTCGTGAGGTCTACTTTGCGGCGGGTTGGCATGTAGAACACCGTGGCGACGCGGTAACGTCCTGACAGCGGGGCTTTCGGCTTTGGGGTGAGATACCACATGGCAGCGCTCTCGTACTTCTTGTACTGCTTGCTGGGGGCGATGAACGGCTTGCCGGTGCGGTGGTTGGTAAGTATCTGCTGGGAGTTCTTCTTGGTAATAGGGGGCAGGGAGATTATGTATTTTTGTATCACGGTACAATCTCCTTTACTTTGGCGTAATACTGCGCACTGTACCAGATGTCCGGCAGGCGGGGATTTTGGGTAAAGCCTGCCTTTTGCAGCTCCTTTTCGGCTGCCGTCCGCGTATGGTAGTTGGCAGAGGAATGCCGAACATCGCCGGTAGATCGGGAGTAGGTGATAATTTCACAGCGGGTCATCTCTCAACCCATCTTCTTCAATAATTGAATCTATCATCTCAGCGTGACGGCTATTAAGAAACGCGCCAATCTCAACGCTTGCGTTTTCGATTCTTTCCTTAAAGTCGGGCCATTCTGGCGGATTCTCTGTCCCATCAAGCGCAATCGTCAAGCGCTTTTCATTTTCCTGCAGCAATTGCTTTGCCGATTCAAGGCTTGAAATGGCATCGTTCAGCTTGTCAATTGTCATTCGCACTTCGGCTCTTGCGTAAATGATCTGAAATTTATCATCGCTCATAATTTTCCACCTCGTTAAATCGCTGGTCATTTCCGTTAAATGCGATATGCAATTTGCCGGTGTTGCAATCGTCTGTTTCCTCTCTTTCTGTCAGAACGGCAAATCCTCGCCGTCCTCAATCTCTGCAAAATCGGCTGCGCTGCCGTTGGAGTAGCCGACTGTCGGCTTACCGCTAGTGCGCATGGCTCCGTCTGACTTACCGCAGAAGTTAGCGTTTTGCACAACCACCTCAATCGCGGTGCGGTTCTGGCCGTTCTTGTCCTGATACTGGCGGGACTGCAGGCGGCCGTCAACGGCAATCAGCGCACCCTTTCCGAAATACTTACAGATAAACTCTGCGGTCTTTTCCCATGCGGTGCAGGGAATCCAGTCTGTCTGGCTGTTGCCGTTGGCATCTTTTCGGCCCCGGTCGCAAGCGATGCGGAAGGTGCAGACTCTCTTGCCGGTAGTGGTCTGGCGCATTTCGGGGTCGGCCGCAAGGCGGCCTTGAATTGCAATTACATTCAGCATAATTTACCTCCCTGAAGGCAATGCCTTCCTGTATTCTTCTGGTGCGGCGCCGCCAAGTTGGCGTACGCCTGTTAAAAACCATCCCGGCAAAGGGATGCCGAGCTCCGTGTAGCGAACCCATGCAAGGCGCATACTCCAATTCAGTTTCGGATTGTACACGGCGTGTCTGGCCGCTTCGTCCCTCACCATTTTCACTGATGGAGGAAAGTCGCACTTGCGAGAAAGCTCTACAATGGCGCGTTCTGCTGCCTTGTAGGGGATGTCCTGCAAGGATGTTGCCCACGCTGAAACCATTGCTTCTGTGTTGGTATTGCGGTTAATATTCGGCCAGTAGGTTGTTGCCACTGCTAAAAGTGCTGCCGTCTGCTGTTTGTCCACCGGGTACACCTCCTTTTGCCATTTCCAGAAATTCTTCTTGTGCGGTCTTTCTGCGCGGTGCGCGTGTCTGCGTTGGCTGCGCTCTGCGTTCCACTTCTGCTGTCAAATAGGCATCGCGGGTGCGGATGTTCCGCTTGATGCAGTTGGAAATAATCGCAGCAATGTATTTCCAACTGGGCTTATTGCACAAGCAGGCCTGTCGGATTGCCTCACAGATAAGGTCTGGCTCCACCTCCTGCAGTTGTGCGCGGATTTCATCAAACACAGCGCGGTTGATGGCGCCGATGTTCTGCTCATAGAAGGCAATGCAGCGCTTGAGGGCTTCATCTGCTTCCGGCTCCTCGCGCGCGCCCGCGTTGGTGGTGGTGGTAGTTATATTTTCTGTTTTCTGTTTTCTGTTTACTATGTGAGGTTTTGTTGGGTTATTTTGGGTTTCGTTGGGTTTCTCTGGGTTTTGTTGGGTTTCGTTGGCTTTTTTGGGGCGTCCACCTTTTGAGCCGTTAGACTGTTGTTTTTCGTTGTACGCCTTATCCTTGTCGATTGATTCTTTCAATACCGGCCAAAGAATCCGTTCGCTCCCGGTGAACTGTGGCTCTGTTCCGTGAAACGCATATTCCTGCGCTCCAAGTATCAGACGCCCTACTTCAACGGCACCGAGTACACCAAAGTATTTCTCAAACTCTGCCCATAATTTGATGTATGCTAATTCGGCCATCTTTCAACCGCCCTTATAAGTAGTTCTTGTAAAAGCGTTTTCGGAAATCTTGCACTGTCCAGCCGTAGTGCTGCATAGCAATGTGCTGGGCAAGTGCATGATACTCGGCTTGCAGCTGCCCGCTGCCGTGAATCTCTGCATGGCAGGTGGGGCAGACATTGACCCAGAGACCGTATTGTTTGGATTTGGAGCGGAGCGGCCCGCCGAAGATTTCGTGACGGGCGGTGTCTTTATACTTGTCACAGTGGTAGCACTTAAAACTTTTTAACGGCATGATGCTGGGTGCATAGCCGTTGCTGTCCAGCTTTGTGCCGTATTCATTGCGTGTCGGTCGGCGCATCATCGGTCAGTCCTTTCAGTTTGGAGATTTCTTCCGGGGTCATGGTGGGGATGCCTTGCTGCTGGCATTCCTGCACGATCAGCTCAATCAGGCGGTGCATCTGAGATGTATCAAACACGCTGGAACCGTACCAGCATTGCAGGGTGTAGAACGCGCCCTGCGGGGTTGCCATTTCGTCCAACTTATGCACCTGCCAGCCATCGCCTTTTGCTTCCCAGCCGACCTTAAACGCCTTAGCGGCGGGGGCTGAAATTGTGATAATAGCAGAGCTGCCACCAATGTCGCGTATCAAATCGCGGTAGATGTCCAGTACAGGGCGGTTGATTTTGGCGGAAAGCTGATTCATGAGCGTCCAAGCATAAGCGTTGGCAGACAGGCTGCGCTTTTGCGTGGCCGTGCCGATGATGGCGGCAAGGGGCTTGTTTTCGTCGATGACAGCGCGGACTTTATCGCAATCAGCCGGGGAACATTCCAGCGTGATTGTGTTGCCGATAACAACGGCCTGTTTGATGGAGATTTGTTGCTTCATTTTCTGTGTTCAAACTCCTTTGCAACGCTGCGCCAATCATCATCGGTGAAGTCCTTAAACGGCTTGCCAATAAAGGCCTTTGATTCTATTTGGACTGTCTTTTTGTCCTTACCAGTTCGCTGTGCATATCCTGCCAGCGCAGTTGTTGCCATGTCCTTTACGACCTGTGCGGTAACTTCTGGCGATGCTGTGACCGGCTGCGGTTCTTCTTCATAGCGCTCCTTAAATTCATCTGCTTCGCTATCGGAATAGATGCCGTCAAACGCAAGTTTGCAGATTTTTAAAACAACACGGTCGAACAATCTCTTATATGCCATCGCATAAGGATAAGCGTTTTTGCAATTCTGTGCAGATGCCTCGCCAACCTCGTACAAGCCCTGCTCCTTGTTGACATAAGTAAACACAAGAGAGCTCCCATAGCCGGATTTGTCAACGGAAACGCAATCCGGGTTGAACTTGTCTTTTTCCGGCATGTTATCGTTAATCTTCAAGCAGGCGTTGTGGCTGATAATCAAGCCGGTGTACATCATTTTGCCGGTTTTGGTCTCGTTCATTAAAATCCAGAAATCAGACTCTTTTAGGTACGGTCTATCATTGATGGCCTTTAAGGCTTTGTCACGGCTTGCAATGTATTTTGCGCTCTGGATAACAGGAATTTCTTGACGGGATTTAAGAGAATACTCCGTCTTTTTTTCGTTAAACATCAGATTGCTTCTCCCTCCGGGTCTGGGGTGGTCAGGTGGATGCGGTAGCACTCCGGCGGGCAGGTGTGCTCTAACGGAATAGCGCGGATGATGGGTACTTCTACGCGAATGCCGTTGGCGCGGGTGTAATTGGACATGTAACGGCGGCGGGAGCCTGCGTGCAGGCGGGCACCGTAAAATGCGGCAATCGCCTGCAAGTCTTTGTTGTAATAAGCGCTGACAACGCCGTTTGTGACAGTGAAAAATCGTGCGTCAGGCTTTTGTACCGTCTTTGCAGCGGTAAGCATGACTTGAAGCTGTTCAAAAAGGTTCATTATCTATCTTCCTCCATGCAGGCAGGTTCTTCCCAAGCGTTTACCTGGTCGATGCAGTTGTCACAACCTAAAATTTCGCTTTTTTGGCGGTAAATATAGGTACACTCTTTGTGGCAAATAGGGCAGACCGGAAATTTTTCTTTAGGCGGGTAGGGGTTGTCTCTGGTGTAGTAGCTCATTCGTCTACCTCAACAGGACGGCCATCTTTTAAGGTGTACCAGGTGTCAGGCTTGATGCTTTCACCGTCAACTTTAAAACACTGCACATCTTTACGATGCCAGTTATGATTTTCATCTTTAGCCCATTCTGCCAGCACAAGCCAGCATCCTAAAACGCCTTTTGCTTTGCTTTCAATGCCAAGTGCAGCAGCAACGCTTTCTTTACCAGAGACATCTGCCTTGGAGTAGTTGCCCGTGTTGGTGGACGCGGAGTAGTTGCCCGTGTTGGTGGACGCGGAGCCGTTGCCCGTGTTGGTGGACGCGGAGCAGTTGCCCGTGTTGGTGGACGCGGAGCAGTTGCCCGTGTTGGTGGACGCGGAGTAGTCGCCCGTGTTGGTGGACGCGGAGCGGAAGCCCGTGTTGGTGGACGCGGAGTAGTTGCCCGTGTTGGTGGACGCGGAGCGGAAGCCCGTGTTGGTGGACGCGGAGTAGTCGCCCGTGTTGGTGGACGCGGAGTAGTCGCCCGTGTTGGTGGACGCGGAGCGGAAGCCCGTGTTGGTGGACGCGGAGCCGTTGCCCGTGTTGGCCTCTTTATTTTCATCCTTGATGTTTTCCATCACAAAATCAACGGCAGCTTTTACAAGCCCTGTAATGCCGATTTCTGCCTTGACGGCAATTTTTTTGCCGCAGCGTTTGGTGTCGCTGGATTTCTCGCCGCTGACTTCTTCCAAATCGACTTCGCAATAGCGGCTCATATTACCGGGAGCGTAATAACTGAATACATCCAACGGCATCTCACAAGCGTGGAAGCCTTTCTCGCACAGTTCGGCGGTGGGTTCCTCGTAGGTCTTGCCAATTTCGTACTGGAAATCTTTGCATTTCAAGTCTTTATCAAATCCTTTATATGCTTTCATCTGGTTGCCTCCAAAAGATTGCCGCACAGCGGATTCAGGGCCAGCAGTGCGAGGATGGTTACGGGAATGTTCAGGCTGCCGAGCGCGGCCAGTAGCAGCACAAGGTCAGCGGTGAGCGCCAGTTTGACAACAAGCATTTTGGCGCGTATAATAGATGTCGGATTCATTTGCAATGTCCTTTCTTTTGCCGCTCGGTGTTTGGTCGCGCCGAGCGGCATCTTTTTTTACAACTCTTCCCAAGTGAACCTGCCCTTGCCACTGTTGCGCCACTGGCCCAGACCGCGCAGCGTGCCGTAGTCGAAGCACTCCCGGACAACGTCCTCAAGTTTCGTGTCGAGACAGGTGACTTCAAATTCAATGGTAGAGCCTGCCGGGACGGTTTCCGATTTGGCGATGCTGACGCGCTCACCCATCGGGGTCTGTGCTCGCAGTGGGCGCTCACAGAAGCCCATCTTTAGGCCGTGAAGGTTGTATGGGATCTCACGCGGTGAAACGAAAATCAAGCCGTCAATGGCTTTCTTGTAGGCTTTCAACGCGGCACAGTGCTTGCCGCCCGGATAGCCTGCCTTACCGGCAGTGGCAAGGGCCTTGCAGCTGTCCTTGAACATGCCCTTGATCTGATAATCGTAGATGAACGGCGTTCCGTCGGCTGTCTTGGGAAAAATGGTCGTTCTTTCCTCTGCCGCCTGCGCTTTAATGTTGTCGACTTCCTGCGCAGTCAGGTCATCGGTGGGGGCCTTGCTGGCGATGTAAGCGGCCAGCAGCTCCTCATTGCTGGGGCTGGAACCTAAAACCTCTTCGGTTAAAGTGATACGGATTTTCATTTGTGGTAGTCCTTTCTAATTGATAAATTACGGTTGCTCTTCAAGTCTTTGCTTTTCCGTCGCTTTGCCAAGCTCAGCTAAGCTTTACCGTGGCTTTTCTCAGCGTAGCTATGCCTTTGCGGCTCCATACATCTCTTTGCCATTGCAAAACAATGCTAAACGGTGCTTTTCCAATGCAAATCCACTCCTTTCCAAGCTGCGCATCGCCATTGCCGTTCATAGCCTTGCCATTGCATGGGCAAGCATGGCTTTTCCTTTGCTCGGCATTTCCGCTCCGCGCAATTCCTACGCTTTTTTGAGGAGGTCAGCGGCAAGCTGCAGCGCGTCGGCCAGCTGTTCGCGGTCGGATTTGGGCTTGACGGGGGTTGACCGGCGGACGGCGGCGGCGGGGAAGTAGGCGGCAAAGTCGTCCAGGGAGATGTCCAGCGCGGCACATACTTTGCAAACCTCCGGCCACGTCCAGGGAATTTTACCGGTGTATTTTCTCCCAACAGAATTCCCACTCAATTTCAGTTCTTCTGCCAGTTTTTCCCGGTTGTAACCTTTACTTTTGAGAAGCGCTTTAAAAGCGCGGTTGTTCATACGGTTACTCCTTTCTTTCCGCAATCAGTTCACTTACAGCCGCTTCCATCTTCTTCTGAATGTCAGGCGGTTTGCGCTTGCTGTTCAGAATCAAACAGATGTAAGGCTTGCCGTAACCGAGCTTTTTTGCTACGTCTTCATAAGAAATGTCGTTATTGTGCATCTTCCCAATCAAACGACCAGTCCAAGCTTCGGGCATTTTTTCACCTCCCTAGTAAAAATTAGAAGTAAACAAAATTGACTGCCGCGACACAATATGCTATAATCTGAATTGCCAGAGTAAGGCAGAAAGGAAGGTGGTCGTCCCTTGACCCAACTTTTGAGTATGCCAGTTCCAGACTAAAGAAATTGCGTAACGCGCTATGGCTTAAACGGCTGCCCCAAAGCTGCCAAAGGTTACGGCAAGTCCACAGAATTGCAAGTTCGTTTTGCAAGCAGCGGATGCGCATTGCACAAAGGACCGTGTACTTGCCCGCTCACATTGAGCGGTTCCGTTGCTGCAAACTTGTTCTGGTAAAAAACTTTGGGAAAAATCCGTCTGCTAACGAACAGCAGGCGGATTTTTTTGCTGTCGCGGCAGTGTAAGGTGTTGCAAATGTTTACAAAACGTGCTATATTGTAGTTGTCAGATACGTAATAGCATTTAGTTCAGGCATATAGCTGTCTGGGCTTGGTGTTTTGTTGCGTTTGTTGCCTTACAAGTGCCATTATACCGTAAACATACGCAACAGTCAAGCAGTTTTGTTGCTTTTGTTTACGTTTGTATAATTGCACAAATAATTAGGTGAAAAATTGTATGTTCTATGACAACTTTATTCGATTGTGCGCAAAAGAAAACATATCCCCCAGTGCGGCAGCAGAAGAGATGGGATTTTACAGGTCTGTTGTTACTCGCTGGGGCAAGGGTGGGAACGTTCGTAAAGCAACGCTTGAAAGGGTAGCAAACTATTTTGGCGTTACCGTAGACGACCTCATAGGAGACGATTCGGCGCAAAAAGAAAAGCCCACCGCACAAGGCGATGGGCTAATATCTGATTTGCCGCAAGATGTACAAAAGCTCATTTTTCTTTGCCAAGAGAGCCCTCAGCTTGCAAGCGCTTTATTAAATCTTGCGCAGCAGTTACAAAATCGGTCATCTGGTCAGGCGTAAAGGTTGAAACAATTTCAATAAGTTTTTCTGTGTCCGTCATTGCTGATTCCTCCAAAAATTAAATAAGGTTGTGATATTGTGGGCTTTTTTGACTTTTTGAAACCGAAACAAAAAGTAAATGTTTCCATAACAACACATGAGCCGACTAAAGATGAAATTGCAAAGCAGTACGCTGGTTACTGCAAAGCACAAGCAGAAAAGCGGCATGCTGAACAGGAAGAGCGTGCAAACGATAATTTTATAGCGCTGTCTGCTGATGATCTTGCAGACAAAAACGGTCTAAAGCCAACAGAAATTTTAATGCTTTCTTATTTAGAGAAATATTCCAGCGGAAAGCCTGTTGCAAAGTTCTGGCATTATGATTATGGCGTTGATGACGTTTGGCCAATTATTAAAAAGCTGGAAACAATGGGTTTCGCCGAAAACGGAAAATTGACCGAAAAGGGAAAAGCAGAACTAAATGACAATGAATACGTTTATTTTTATCACAGAAAATCCTATGCTCATTGGGCTTTTACTCTGCCGGAGTTTTGCCGCGCCGTAAATGATCGAAGGGACATCCCATATCGAGATTTAATATGGGGGCAATATAATAAACTATATATGGAAGCATTTTCATCTCCAAAAAGATGCCG
>ENA-UEQJ01000301-UEQJ01000301.1-human-gut-metagenome-genome-assembly--contig:-NODE-301-length-40759-cov-13.134236_pt1 | contig 40759 bp, 34 predicted proteins | sample MGYA00242937_ERZ507938 | MGnify/ENA primary metagenome ERZ507938 (study PRJEB26167, sample SAMN06115437) | human gut metagenome | host: Homo sapiens | place: China:Gansu | collected 2015-07-03...
CCTATCGTTTTTTCAATAGATTTTGTCAACAATCTTTCGGACGAATATTTGTCATTTCTCACAAAAAGGCCGCTGCGCCACATCTTCCGTGCAGCGGCGCGAGCGATTTGTCCATCGACCCATCGGAAAGCGCGGCCTTGATAAGCCATACTTTTTCCCACCGGGCGTGTCTGTTTTGAACAAGAAAAAAGAGGGCCGGTGTACCCACATTTGGTGCAGCTGTCACTTGAATCTTTTTCAGCACCTTTGTATAATATTCTTGTTATCCGGAACAAGGGCGTTCCAGATGAGTCTTTGCCGACCCATCTGGGACGCCTTTTCTTTTTACCGGCATTCAGAGGGACGCTGCGGAATGTGCCGCCGAGGTGGACCGCTATCTGATGGGTTACACCAATCTGTGACCCCCTCCCCCTATTTATGACATTCTCTTTCCTATCCTAAACAGAAACGGGAGCTTTCCTTTACCGGGAGGCTCCCGTTTCTGCATTTCGCCGCTTTCGTTTTCACAAAGTTTTCACAGTTAGCGCATCCTACCCACTTGAAACAGATACCCCCAAGTGGTAAAATCAAGATGTCGGGAGATTTACCCCCACAGGGTACGTTTCCTTTTCACACTGATACACCCGGAAAGGAGTCATCTGCTATGACTGATGCTGAAAAAAAGCCCTGCTGCGCCGCTGAGCCTGCCGAAAAGGACACTGCTCCCTCCTGCTGCCGCCACAAGGACCGTACCCCTGAGGAGTACCGCGCCCTTGCCAACCGGCTGAGCCGCATCGAGGGCCAGGTGCGCGGCATCCACGCGATGCTGGACAAGGACGTCTACTGCGCCGATATTCTGGTGCAGGTGGCTGCGGTGAACGCTGCACTGAACGGCTTTTCCAAAGAGCTGCTGAGCCAGCACGTCCGCACCTGCGTAGCCGACGATTTGAGAGCCGGCGGGACGCAGAAGCTGGACGAACTGCTGCAGCTGCTGCCCCGGCTCATGAAATGACCCCGTTCCGGGCATCCTATAAGAGGGAAAGGAATCCGCAATGGAACAATACAATGTCACGGGCATGAGCTGCGCGGCCTGCTCTGCCCGGGTGGAAAAGGCCGTGAAGAAGGTGCCGGGCGTCACGAGCTGCTCGGTGAGCCTTCTGACAAACTCCATGGGCGTGGAAGGCACAGCCTCCCCTGCCGCCATCCTCTCGGCGGTGCAGGAGGCAGGCTACGGCGCAAGCCCGAAGAATGCCTCTGCCAGTAAGACTTCGGACGCCAGCGCCGACCTCGACGCATTGGCTGACCACGAGACACCGAAGCTCAAGCGCCGCCTCATCGCCTCGCTGGGCTTCCTGCTGGTGCTGATGTACTTCTCCATGGGCCACATGATGTGGGGCTGGCCCCTGCCCCACTGGTTCGACGGCAACCACGTCGCCATGGGCCTTGTCCAGCTGCTTCTGGCGGGCATCGTCATGGTCATCAACCAGAAGTTCTTCATCAACGGCTTCAAGGGCCTCATCCACGGCGCACCCAACATGGATACGCTGGTGGCCCTCGGCTCCATGGCAAGCTTCGTGTGGAGCACTTACGCCCTCTTCGCCATGACCCGCGCTCAGGTGGACGGCAACGACGCGCTCGTCATGCACTATATGATGGAGTTCTACTTTGAGTCTGCCGCCATGATCCTGACCCTCATCACGGTGGGCAAGATGCTGGAAGCCCGCTCCAAGGGCAAGACCACCGACGCCCTCAAGAGCCTGATGAAGCTGGCCCCCAAGACCGCTACACTGGTGCGGGACGGCGCGGAAGTGACCGTGGCCATCGCCGACGTGCAGAAGGGCGACGTCTTTGTGGTCCGCCCCGGCGAGAATATCCCGGTGGACGGCGTGGTGCTGGAAGGAACCAGTGCAGTCAACGAGAGCGCCCTGACCGGCGAGAGCATCCCGGTGGACAAGGCCGTCGGCGACAAAGTCAGCGCCGCCACCACCAACCAGTCGGGCTTCCTCCGCTGCGAGGCCACCCGCGTGGGCGAGGATACCACGCTGGCTCAGATCATCAAGATGGTCAGCGATGCCGCCGCCACCAAGGCTCCCATCGCCAAGATCGCCGACACCGTGTCGGGCTTCTTCGTCCCGGCGGTCATCTCCATTGCCGTCCTCACCACCATCGTCTGGCTGCTGCTGGGCCATGAGCTGGGCTATGCGCTGGCCCGCGGCATCTCCGTTCTGGTCATCAGCTGCCCCTGCGCACTGGGCCTGGCAACACCTGTGGCTATTATGGTGGGCAATGGTCTCGGTGCCAAGAACGGCATCCTCTTCAAGACTGCCGCCTCGCTGGAAGCCGCGGGCCGCACCCAGATCGTGGCGCTGGACAAGACCGGCACCATCACCGAGGGCGCACCCCGTGTCACCGATCTGCTGCCTGCCGAGGGCGTCACCGAGACGGAGCTTCTGACGCTGGCCGCAGCGCTGGAAAGCCGCAGCGAGCACCCTCTGGCAAAGGCAGTTCTGGCCGACGCCGAGGCAAAGGCCATCACTCCCCCGGAAGTCACTGACTTCGCGGCCCTGCCGGGCAACGGTCTGGCGGCCAAGCTGGACGGCATGGACATCTATGCCGGCAATGCCGCCTTCATCCAGACCAAGCTCACCCTGCCCGCCGCACTGGCACAGCAGGCTGAAAAGCTGGCCGCCGAGGGCAAGACTCCCCTCTTCTTCGGCGGCGCAGGCCGTCTGCTGGGCGTTATCGCCGTGGCCGACACCATCAAGGAGGACAGCCCCGAAGCCATCCGTCAGCTGCAGAACATGGGCATCCGGGTCGTGATGCTCACCGGCGACAACCAGCGCACCGCCGACGCCATCGGCAGGCAGGCGGGCGTGGACGAGGTCATCGCGGGCGTCCTGCCCGACGGCAAGGAGGCCGTCATCCGCCAGCTGCAGGCCAGCGGCAAGGTGACCATGGTGGGCGACGGCATCAATGACGCCCCCGCCCTCACCCGTGCCGACACCGGCATTGCCATCGGCGCAGGCACCGACGTGGCCATCGACGCCGCCGACGTCGTGCTGATGAACTCGAAGCTCTCGGACGTGCCTGCGGCCATCCGCCTCAGCCGCGCCACCCTGCGGAACATCCACGAGAACCTGTTCTGGGCATTCATCTACAATATCATCGGCATCCCGCTGGCGGCTGGTCTGTTCATCCCCTTCGGCCTGACCCTGAATCCTATGTTCGGTGCTGCTGCCATGAGCCTGTCCAGCTTCTGCGTCGTGAGCAACGCCCTGCGGCTGAACCTGTTCGATCTGCACAGCACCAGGCACGACCACAAAACCGCTTCTCCCGCTGCTGCCCCGGTGCAGTCTGCGGCTGAAAATAACAAAAAATCGGACGCCGAAGCGCCCGAAGTCAAAACGGAGGATCATACCATGAAGAAGACCCTGAAAGTGGAAGGCATGATGTGCGGCCACTGCGAAGCCCGCGTGAAGAAGGCTCTGGAAGCCCTGCCCGAGGTGGACGAGGCTGTCGTGAGCCACGAGGCCGGCACCGCCATCGTCACCCTGAACGCCGAGGTCGCCGACGACGTGCTCAAGAACGCCGTCGAGGCACAGGACTACAAGGTCACCGGCATCCAGTAAGCTGTAAGATGCAGAAAAGCCAGCGCACGGAATGTGCGCTGGCTTTTGTTGTTGCTGTAAGCCTCTCCCATTGGGAGAGGTGTCACCGAAGGTGACGGAGAGGGCAAGCCCGGTATAAAAGAGTTTCCGCACAGCGATAAGCAGGCTCTTTGTCAGAGCGATACTATCGCCGCGCCTGCGATTCTCTGTCCGCATCCTTGCCCTCTCAGGCGCTTTGCGCCAGCTCTCCCAAGGGGAGAGCCTGAAAGAGGTTACGGAGTCAGACGGTTGGGGCCGCGGAACAGGAACTCGGCGTCCTTGATAGACTGGCCGCAGAGCAACATGGTCAGGCGGTCGATGCCCAGACCGAAGCCGCCGTGCGGGGGGCAGCCGTACTGGAAGAATTCCAGATAGAACTTGACATCCTCGGCCAGGCCCTTCTCCTCTGCCTGCTTCTTCAGCACGTCGTAGCGATGCTCACGCTGTGCACCGGTGGTGATCTCCACGCCGCGCCAGATGAGGTCGTAGCCCTGCGGCACGCCGTTCTCGTCGCGCATATGGTAGAAAGCACGCTTCTCGGCGGAGTAGTCGGTGATGAACAGGAACTCGTGGCCGTAGTGCTTCTTGACCCAGTCGTAGCTCAGACGCTCGGCCTCGGTGGTCAGGTCGCCCTTCTCGCTCTCATCGACCGTGTAGCCGAACTCCTCTTCCAGACCCTTGTACAGGTCGGCCAGCTTGACCACAGGGAACGGCGTGGTGGGGACGACGACTTCCAGACCAAACAGCTCCTTGATCTGCTCGCCGTACTGCTCCTTGACGGCCTTCAGACCGGCAGTCAGAAGCTCTTCCTCCATCTTCATGACGTCCTTGTAAGAGGTGATGTAGCTGAACTCAAGGTCAAAGCCGGAGAACTCGGTGGAGTGCTTGTTGGTGTAGCTCTTCTCCGCGCGGAAGACGGGGCCGGTCTCGAAGATGCGCTCGAAGCCGGCGGCCATGGCCATCTGCTTATAGAACTGAGGGCTCTGGGCCAGATAGGCGTTGCGGTCGAAGTAGTCCACCTTGAACACCTCAGAGCCACTCTCGCTGGCGGCAGCGATGAGCTTCGGGGTGTGGATCTCGATGAAGCTGCGCTCGAGCAGGAACTGACGCATGGCGTTGACGAAGCAGCTCTGTGCCTTGAACATCAGCTGGTTCTCATCGGTGCGCAGGTCGATCCAGCGGTAGTCGATGCGCTGGTCGATGCTGGAACGCTCCACAGCCTTCTTCTTCTTGGTGGCGGCGATCTCCTTGCGGACGATGGGCAGCGCGTCGGCGATGCTCTCGATCTCGATGGTCTCGGGGATCATCTCGATGCCGCCCATCTTGACGTAGTCGTTCTCCATCACCTTGCCGGTGACGGTGATGACAGAGTCCGGGGTCAGTTTGTCGATGGTGTCCACCAGCTCGGGGTGGTCCTCCTTCTCGACGGTGATCTGAAGTTTGCCGGTAATATCCTTCAGCACGATGAAGGCCATATATTTGCTGTTGCGCAGGTTCTCGATAAAGCCCTGCACCTTGACCGTGCTGCCAATTTCCTTTTGTACCTCATTGATATAGGTGCGTTCCATGGAAATCCTCCTTCTGTGTCTTGTGTACTGTTTTATTATACGCTTTTCGGGGGATAAATCAAGAGAAAGGACGAATCACTTTCCTTCTTCGTGCAGCGTCCCGGTGCCGCCCTCCACCACGCCGTCGTGGTCGGCCACAGCCCTGATGGTGCCGAAGAAGCATTTGACGTCCAGCCAGAAGCTCATATGCTCCACATACCAGCCGTCGAGCTTGGCTTTCTCGGCGATCTCCAGCTCGTCGCGGCCATGGATCTGCGCCCAGCCGGTCAGGCCGGGGCGGACGTCGTTTGCGCCGTACTTGTCCCGTTCGGCCAGCAGGTCGTACTGGTTCCAGAGGGCCGGGCGCGGACCGATGACTGCCATATCGCCCACAAGGATATTCCACAGCTGGGGCAGCTCGTCCAGACTGGTCTTGCGCAGGAAACGGCCCACCCGGGTGATATACTGCTCCGGGTCGTGGAGCAGATGGGTGGGCATGTCGTGGGGGGTGTCGATGCGCATGGTGCGGAATTTCAGGATGTTGAAATAGCTCTTATGGATGCCCACCCGCTTCTGCTTGAAGAACACCGGCCCCGGCGAGTCCAGCTTGATGGCAAGGCAGAGCAAAAGCAGCAGCGGCGACAGCACCAGCAGCCCGCAGGCCGACAGTACCACGTCCAGCAGCCGCTTGATTCCTTTTTGATACATGATGGTTCTCCCTTTTATTCCTAGAATATACTTATTATATACCATTTTCCCCTGCCCAAACAAGCCCCGGGCCGCATTCCCGGGCGAAAATGCTGGTTTTGTTGTATCGTTCTGACGGTTTTCTCTCTTGCCCCGCCGGGCCGGACGGCGTACCATAGACATAAGATCATCTGAGAGGAGCACTCTGTTTATGATACAGCGTTTTGTCATCGGGAAGCCTTTTCCCACCGAAAGCGTCGTGCTGGACCTGCCCGCCGAGACCGGCCCCGTGCCTTACCTGACACCGGACGGCGATGGCTGGCAGTATGTCATGCAGGAGAAGGACATCGTCTATGGCTTGGGCGAGATGCCCCGGGGCCTCAACAAGCGCGGCTGGCACTACGAGACGAACAACACCGACGAGAGTGAGCACGGCGAAAACCGGCTTTCCTACTACGCCGCCCACAATTTCCTGCTCATCTCCCCTGCCGACGGCAGCGGATGCATCGGCATCTTCGTCGATTTCCCGGGCAAAGTGAGCTACGACATCGGCTACACCCGCCACGACACCCTCCGCTTCGCCACGGCAGAGCCGAACTATGCGCTCTACCTCATCACAGCCCCTACAGCGGCAGAGGTCGCAAAGAGATTTCGGCATCTCATCGGCCCCAGCTATATCCCGCCCAAGTGGGCGTTCGGTCTGGCTCAGAGCCGCTTTGGCTACAAGACCGAGGCCGACATCCGGGAGGTGGCCGCGCAGTACAAGGCCAACGGTCTGCCGCTGGACATGATCTGCATGGACATTGATTACATGCAGTCCTACGCTGATTTTACCATCGACAAGGCCCGCTTCCCCGACCTCGGCAAACTTGCCGCCGACCTGAAAGCCGAGGGCATCCGGCTCGTCCCCATCATCGACGCAGGCATCCGCTGCGACGACAATGACCCCGTCTGCCGCGAGGGCCTCGAGAAGGGCTATTTCTGCACCAAAGAAGACGGCACGCCCTTTGTGGCGGCGGTCTGGCCCGGCAGGGCCTACTTCACCGACTTTCTCCGTCCCGATGCCCGGGCGTGGTTCGGCAGGCAGTACAAGGTGCTCACCGACCTCGGCATCGAGGGTTTCTGGAACGACATGAACGAGCCTGCCCTCTTCTACTCCCCTGAGCGGCTGAAAGCCTTCTTCGAGAATGCCGCCGCCCTGAGCCGGAAGGATAACCTCGACCAGAACGATTTCTTCGGACTGGTGCGCTCGGTGATGAGCCTGATGAATGCCCCCGAGGACTACCGCAGTTTCTACCACGATACCGCTGCCGGGCGGGTGCGCCACGACCGCGTCCACAACCTCTACGGCGGCTGCATGACCCGGGCTGCCGGCGAGGCGTTCCAGACCCTGCGTCCCGGTCAGCGCACTCTGCTCTACTGCCGCAGCAGCATCATCGGCGCCCACCGTTGGGGCGGGATCTGGCTGGGCGACAACCACTCCTCGTGGAGCCAGCTGCTGGCCAACATCCAGATGATGCCTGCCGTCCAGATGTGCGGCTTCCTCTACAGCGGTGCCGATTTGTGCGGTTTCAGTGAGGACACCACCCCCGATCTAGCGCTCCGCTGGCTCGAGTTCGGATTGTTCACCCCTCTCATGCGCAACCACGCCGACGCCGAGAGCCGGGAGCAGGAATTTTACCGCTTTACCGATGTTCTGCCCGCCATCCGCAATATGCTGGATCTGCGGTATGCCCTCCTGCCCTACCTCTACAGTGAGTTCATGAAGGCCGCGCTTGAGGATGCACCTTACTTCCGGCCTTTGGCTTTTGACTACCCTGCCGACCCCGACGCCCGGGAGGTGGACGACCAGCTGCTTCTTGGCGAGGGCCTGATGGTCGCACCCGTCCACACCCAGAACGCCCATGGCCGGACGGTCTATCTGCCTGAGGCGATGAAGATGCTGCGTCTGCGCAGCGTCTCCGACTACGACGAGGAAGTTCTGCCCGCCGGGCGGCACTATCTGCCCTGCGAACTTGGCGAGGTGCTGCTCTTCATCCGTCCGGGCCACACCGTACCGGTGGCACAGCCCGTCGCCAACACCGCCCAGCTGAACGATACGGCCCTCACCTTCTGGCGCTTCGCGCCCGACGGCCAGCCTGCGCCCTACCGGATGTATACCGACGACGGCGTGACCACCGATCACAACAGGCCCGAACACTGGCGTATCGTCGGACAATAACGCAAAAAACACCCGGAAGCATCTCCGGGTGTTTTTTGGTATTACATGTATGCGACCGTCTCGGACAGGGGCTTTCTCGAGCCGTGGTTTGCCAGCGGCCCTGCGCCCTCTGCGGCATAGCCGAGGTCGAGGATCATCAGGACCTCTTCATTTTCCGGCAAGCCCAGTTCCTTGGCCAGCTCATCCGGATCGAAGAAGTTGAGCCAGCAGCTGTCCACACCTGCGTTGGCGGCGGCCAGCATCAGGTGGGTCGCCACGATGGCGGCATCCTCCATGCCGGAGTCCCGCTTTCCGCCGGGATAAGTAAAGACGCTGTTTTTATCGAAGGCCACAACAAGGCAGGTAGGTGCGCCATAGCGGCAGGGCGTCACCTTGTCGAGCTTTGCCAGGCTTTCTTCCGACTGCAGCACATAGATGCGCTGCTCCTGAGAATTCTTGGCGGTCGGGGCCAGCCGACCCGCTTCCAGGATCTCCGTCAGCTTCTCGGCTTCTACCTTACGTGTGCTGAAATTCTTGCAGGAATAACGCTCTGCAACGACCTTAGTAAATTCCATAACCGTTGTCCTCCTGACTTTGGGTGATAGACTTTTCATGTACAGAAGTCTCAGCATTATTGTAGCACGCTTTTTCTCTGAGAGCCACTGTTATTTTTACGAAAGGATCTGCCGTTTTTATAAGAAACGGCGCGGCAGAGCCACCCGGCCATTCCCCGCAGGCCGCCCGGGTGAAAAGTCCTTGACAAATCCTTCTAAAAGAGTTACACTATTTTTGTTCTGAAAAACAAATATGGGCCTATAGCTCAGTTGGGAGAGCGTTCGGTTCGCATCCGAGAGGTCAAGGGTTCGAATCCCTCTAGGTCCACTTTTAGCAGCAGCGTAATTTTAACGCTGCTGCTTTTCTTTTGCGTACATATAAGTCACACGCTGGCTTTGGGACCTGGACGGATTCGAACAGCACTGCCCTGCTGCAGGCAGGGCAAGCTACCAGCCCGGTTCCCAGAACTATAAGCAGGAGAAGCGAGGCCGTCCTTATTTTCTGTTTCATTGCAGGGTCTCCTATTCTTTATCCAGTGATCTAAAAATTGCATCTGCTCTTTCGTATGAAACCAGTGCTCTCCGCCCGGCATAACGGTCAGCTCTGCGTTGTTCTTTTCCGCAAAGGCTTTTATGGTTTCCATGGAGGTCAGAGCATCCTTTTCCCCATACAAAATGCGGGTAGGGATTTTCCATGAAACCGGATGCTCCCGAACATAGCAGAGATATTTCCACGACAGCGTTTCTCCAAATGTTGTGGAAATTTCCAGTTTCTCTGCAAGTTCTGCTTCGGAGACGTCAGCCCATTGCATCATGTTGCAAATCAGTTGCTCCATATCGACTACTGGAGAAATAAAATAAGCGGTATCCACCAATTTCTCATTCAACGAGGACAAAGATAAAAACGCACCAATGCTATTTGCCACCAGTGTGAGCTTCTTGCAGCGTTTCCGCACTGCCGTAAAAAATCCGGAAAATTCCTCCGTGGCTTCCCATGGAGATTGTGCGTGGTAGTCGAAACCAATTACTTCACAATTAGGGAATAGGGCTTTATAATGCTCGGCCTCTTGTGCCGAACCGCCCTTTCCGTGAACATATACAACAATTTCTTCCATATAAAATCCTCCAAAAAACGCAGCGCACCCCAATTCTATGGGCTGCACTGCGTCTGAGCGTCTGGCGTTTTGCTTGATGGAATTATTCTGCCGCCAATTTCAAAAATTTCTTGTCCGACTGGATGCTCTGGGTCACAAACTTCCCATCCCGGAACAACGCATAGGTTGTGACAGGTGCAGGCACATTCTGGGCCGTCTCTTTCTCAGTGATGTGAACGGCTTTGAACGGGACCCCATGTTCCTTTGCGACCTCCTGCACCTTTGGCACCCAATAATAGGTGTAGGGGCACTGGTCGGTATAGTAGAGGACAAAGCCGTTTTCCTCCACCTTGGGATGCTTGGCACAGTCCTTGAATTTTGGCGGCCGGGCATTCTCTGCAAGGGGCAGATACATGAGGTTGATCCCGCAATCGGAGATGTCTGAGACCTTAAAGCCCTTATGGGTCAAAAACTTGGGGTCTGCGAGAAATTCCCGTTTGCGTCCCTCTGCACACAGAATGCAAACGCCGTTTTTTCCCTGCGCCTTGGCATCCCGAAGGCATTCTTCCAGCAGATCGCTGGAATAGCCGTGACCTTTCAAAGAACCGGAGACCCACAGGCAGTTGATATAAAGCCAGCCTGCCGCATCAATGGGTACCCATGCGTTTTCTGCCGGGATGTACTCGATAAAGCATTTGCCGCGCTCTGCACTGCGGTAAAAAACAAGTCCCTCCTCAAAGCGCTGCTTGAGCCATTCTTTCTTGGCAAGGCTCTGTTTGCCGGACATGGCACAACAGATGTGTTCCCTGTCGATGTTTTCTTTGGTAACTCTGATATAGTCCATCGAAGCACTCTCCCCTATCTTTGTACTTTTTCATACCTTCTCCGGCACAGCGACCTTTTCGTTTTTGGCTGCGGCTTACCGCATCCGTCCATCGCCGCCTTTGCGTACCCAGACGGCCACCGGCTCGTAGTCTTCCAGCAGGCCCTTCTCCCATGCGTCGGCCACGATATTGCCGAGGAAACCACAGCCCACGATGCCAAATTTCGTTTTCATGTTTCCGTTTCTCCTTTTTCCCGCCGGGTTGGCTGATTTTTCTTTTCCAGTATACCATACCTTGTGCAGAAACGCAAAACCCGGCGTTTTTCATAGTTTTTTTGTCATTCACGCACGAAAAGCAGCATTTCATGCAGTTTTGCTTGCTTGACTCCCCCCAGAAATGCTATAATTGTATCAATCGAACGTCCATATTTTTTCAACATCCAAAGGAGGTTTTTGTATGCTGTCTTATCGTAAGCTTGCGATGCGTGTTCTGGGTCGCCCCCTTCATACGGGGGTGGGGTATCGATTCGCCCCGTCCGGCCTCTCAGCGGGCCGCGGCGTTTATCCTGACCGCCGCAATGCTCACCACCCTTGCCGCCCCGGCCTTTGCAGGGACATGGTACATCGAGGATGGTGACATCACCGTGAAGGCAGGCGAGACCAAAGGGACAAACAAGGTCTCACAGGGGGCGAATCAGGAGGTGGAAGACACCGACACCATCATCACAAATCGTAATGAGGGTACCGCTTCTTCCAACACCGTGACCATCGACGCCAACGGTAAGAACGATAAGGTCGAGGTCACACTCAAGGATGTGAACATCGACACCAGCAGCCGGAACAAAGCCGCCGTAAGCGTGACCGGCAGCGGCAATACCACGATTAAGCTGGATGGCGACAACGCGCTGAAGAGCGACACCTACCGCAGCGGCATCTACGGCAGCGGCAGCCTCACCATCTCCGGCGGTACGGTCACTGCCAACGGCGACGACGGTGGCCACGGTATCTACAGCCGCGGCAGCATCACCATCTCCGGCGGTAGTACGGTCACTGCCAACGGCAGAAGCGGCACCATCTCCGGCGGCGACGGCATCCGCAGCGACGGCGGCGTCACCATCTCCGGCGGTACGGTCAACGCCACTGGCGGCAACGGCGGCACCATCTCCGGCGGCGACGGCATCCGCAGCGGCGGCGGCCTCACCGTCTCCGACGGTACGGTCACCGCCAAGGGCGGTAACGGCGACAGCAAAGACGGCTACGGCGGCGACGGCATCCGCAGCGGCGGCGTCGTCACCATCTCCGGCAATACGGTCAACGCCGCTGGCGGCTACGGCGGCAAAGTCGGCGGCTACGGCATCTGCAGCTTCGACCGTGTCGCCATCTCCGGCGGTACGGTCGAAGCCGCTGGCGGTAACGGCAGCACCGGCGGCGGCAGCGGCATCTACAGCAGCGTCATCGATCTGTCGGGCAGCCTCGAACTGACCGCCAAGGCCGGTAGTCCCACTGGCAAGGCCCTCTTGCAGAACGGCAGTGAGCTCGACCTCGACACCATCAAGGACAAGCTGGGTCCGGGCGCAAAAGTCACCGTCACCGATGCTAATGGCGAAACCAAGCAGGTCTCTATCCCCCGCCCTGTGGAGCCGGAAGAGCCTGTTATCCCCGGGGAGTCTTCTTCCTCTTCTGACGGCGGCTCTTCCGCCCCGTCCGCACCCGTCTCTTCCATCCCCGGCCTGACTGTCACCGACAAGGACGGCGCGGTCATCTCCTACACCAGCACCCAGAGTGGCAATACCCTCACCGTCTGCGTCGGACGGTTCACAGCCTCTCTCCGTGCTTCACTGTCCACGCTGCGTCAGCTGCGGGCTGAGGGCATCGAGACCATCACCTTCCAGACCATCCTCTGCTCCACCACCCTCTCGGTGGACGAGCTGCTGGCCATGGGCGGCGAGGACGCCGAGGCTGTCCTGACCCACCGGTCCACCGATTCCAGCCTCACCGTGGGCTGAAGCTCCACTCTCCCTTTCCCACAGGCATAGAAAGGCCCCGCTGCCCTGCACATTTCATGCAGAGCGGCGGGGCCTTTTCCTGTTTTACTGCACCCCGGCAGAGACCGGGACTCGTTTTTCCTGCTTTTCGGGCTTTCTGCGCTGCTCTGCGGCGGCAGCGCGGGAGCGGTCGTAACAGTAGCGGATGATGGCCTGACGGCGGACGATGCCGATGAACATTCCCCGGTCATCCACGACGGGGACAAAGTTCTGGTTCATGGCCGCCTCGATGAGCTGGTCCATGCTCGTGGTGACCGTGACGGCCTTGTAGTCCCGCTTGTGGGAAAAATCCCGGATGGGGATGTCCTCTGCCGCCTCAAGGTCGAGGCCGTGGAACTTTTTCAGCCCCCAGAGGATGTCCCCTTCCGTCAAAGTTCCCACATACTCTCCCTTGCGGTTGAGCACCGGGATGGATGCGTAGCGGTTGTTCTCCCATTTTTCCAGCGTCTGGCGAAGGGTGAAGTCATCGTACACATACATCAGGTCCTGCTTGGGGGAAAGGAAAAACAGAATATTCATGAAAACAACTCCTATTGTGAACTTTTCCGCCGCCGGGCCGCAGCTCCTGTGCAGCCGCAGCAAATTCCTGTCTTCAGCACCTTGGCAGCCGAATGCCCCTGCATCCTGTGCCGGATACAGTCTTACTCTTGCCACCTTAGATTTTAGCACTTTTTCATAGTAAGATAAAGACGTCTGCGCCATCTTTTATATTTTATTCACAATCACCTTTTGTTTTGTCGGATAAATATTCACGAAATAGATGCACTGCGAAGGATTTTGTGCTATACTAACAACAGGAACGCGGCCCTTTGCGGCTCTGTCTGTCTTTCAGTATACCGGCATTGCGGTGTCGAAACAGACCGAGACGGGTAAGCCGCGCCTGACTTTTTTCTTTCTGTCAGCAATTATGTGCTGTACAGCTTCCTCATAAAGTTGTATAATAAAAGTGGTACGCCGCCTTCTTTGGCCCGCGCACCGCCCCGCCGCCGTGCGGACGGGGTATCATAATGAATAAAAGGAGCAGAGCGACTATGATCACTTCCCGTTTTCCGCTGGGAGATGTCAGCTTCTCAGCCGAGTATTTTTCCACGCTCGTGGGCGAAGCAACCAAACAATGCTACGGCGTGGCCGCAATGGCCCCCCGTGATCTGACCGACCGTGTCCGCAGCGCCGTGCGCGGCGTGGACGATTCGGCCAAGGGCGTCCGTGTCACACAGGAAGAGGGCCGTCTCGTGATCGAGCTGCACATTGCCGTCAGCTACGGGCTGAACATCTCCACCGCCGCGCGTTCCATCTCGCACCGCGTGAAGGACGAGGTGGAGCAGGCCACCGGCCTGAAAGTCGCCCGCGTGGTCGTATCGGTCGATGACGTGGTTGCCTGATGAGACAAAGCCCGCCCGGGGGTACCGGGAAGATATAAGGAGTAAAAAGCAATGATTTCTGGTAAGATCCTGCGCGACGCCATTATTTCCGGCGCAAACAACATCAACAACCAGCGCTCCCGCGTGGACGAGCTGAACGTGTTCCCCGTCCCCGACGGCGACACCGGCACCAACATGGGCATGACCGTCGGCGCAGCCGTCCGTGAGCTGCAGGCCATGGACGACAGCTGCACCGTGGGCGAGGCCACAAAGACCGCCGCCTCCGCCATGCTGCGCGGCGCCCGCGGCAACTCCGGCGTCATCACCAGCCTGCTGTTCCGCGGCTTTTCCAAGGCTCTGGAGGGCAAAAAGGAGGCTGACGCCGCCGACATCGTGGCTGCGCTGAAGAAGGGCGTCGAGGGCGCTTACAAGGCTGTCATGAAGCCCACCGAAGGTACCATCCTGACCGTTGCCCGCGTCGCTTCCGAGGAAGCTGCTGCCTGCGGCAAAGAGGATGTGGCCGAGCTGTGGGACGTGGTGATGACCGCCGGTCAGAAGGCTCTGGAGGACACCCCCAACCTGCTGCCCGTCCTGAAGAAGGCCGGCGTCGTGGACGCCGGCGGTCAGGGCATCATGATCATCTTCGAGGGCATGGGCAAGGTCTTCCACGGTGAGGCCATCGTGGCCGGCGGCGAGGCTGTCCCCAACAAGGCCAAGCTCTCCACCGCCAACGCCGGCAAGGGCGTCTTTACCGACGACCTGATGAAGGTGGAGGACATCAAGAACGGCTACTGCACCCAGTTCCTCATCAACAAGAACGAGGGCGCAAGCGCCGCAAAGATGCGCGCCTTCGCCGAGTCCAACGGCGACAGCGTCGTCTGCATCGAGGACGATGACGTCATCAATCTCCATGTCCACACCGCCGACCCCGGCAAGATCCTGAGCGAGGCCATCAAGTACGGCTACCTCACCAACTTCAAGATCGAGAATATGCACGAGCAGTTCCTGGCCCGCCAGAAGCAGGGCAAGAGCCTCGAGAAGCAGGCTTCCGCCGAGAAGAAGCCCGACCCCGCCAGCGAGTTCATCTACGCTGCCGTTGACCCCAGCCGCGACTATGGCTTCGTTGCTGTCGCCGCCGGTGAGGGCCTGAAGTCTGTCTTCACCGACCTGGCCGCTGACGCGGTCGTCTCCGGCGGTCAGACCATGAACCCCGCCACCGAGGACATCCTTGCCGCCATCCAGAGCGTCCCGGCCAAGACCGTCTTTGTCCTGCCCAACAACAAGAACATCATCATGGCTGCTGAGCAGGCCCAGAAGCTGGCTGACCGTCAGGTGGTCGTTCTGCCCACCCGCACCGTCCCCATGGGCATCACCGCTCTGCTGAACTTCGACCCCTCTGCCACCGTGGAGGCCAACACCATCAACATGATGTCTGCCGCCGATAAGGTCTCCACCGGCCTCATCACCTACGCCGCCCGCGACAGCGAGTACGACGGCAAGCGGATCCGGAAGGGCGAGATCATGGCTCTGGAGAACGGCAAGATCGTCTCCACCTCCAACGACATCACCAAGGCCACCTATCGTCTGGCCCGGGGTATGTGCAAGAAGGACTCCAGCTTCGTCACCATCATCTCCGGCTGCGACGTCTCCGACGAGGATGCCGAGAAGGTGACCGAGATCGTCAAGGCAAAATGCCCCAACCACGTTGAGGTCAGCCACATCCGCGGCGGTCAGCCGGTCTACTACTATATGATCAGCGTGGAGTAAGCCCTCTCCAAAGAGCATCTGCACAGCGATAAGCATTGGCTTTTGATAGAGTCATCTTATCGCTGTGTTTTTATTTTGTTTCAGCATCCTTGCCCTCTCAGGCGCTCACGCGCCAGCTCTCCCAGAGGGAGAGCCTTAGAGGTGAGGGAAAGCGTCATCTCTATAACCAAAAAAGCCCCCGGCACGATGCGGAACGTGCCGGGGGCTTTTGCAATATGGAGGGGGGCGGGGTCATGCGGAAGCTCCGCCTCCGGGGATGGTTAGTCTTTCACCAGTTCGCTGTGGTCTGCCTCCACCAGCAGCAGGGTGGGCTCTTCGGCCCCACGGTGGGTGAGGTAGAACACCTCGCTGCCGCTGCCCTGTGCCAGCAGGTCGTTGATGGAAAAGCTGCTGGTCTGACCATTGGTGACGAACTGGATGGTCTGTGCGCCGTGGTCCTGCAGGTAACGCAGGGTGTCCAGGTCGCCGGTAAGGGTGGCGATGTCGTAGGCACCGGTGTAGGTGCGCAGGGTGCCGTTCTGGCTCACGGTAAAGGGCTGATTCATGCCCTCAGCGTCCACCACCCGCAGCTCAAGGGCGCTGTTGGTGTCGGAGGGCAGGGCTTCGGTGGCACCGCACTTGGTGCAGGTGTGGGTGCCGTCGCCGTTGTCCTTCCAGTGGTGGCCTAGTGCGGGGATAGTCTCCGTCCACTGGTCGGTATGCTCCGGGGCAGTGGCATACCTATCGCTCTCATAGGTGCATCCGTACTTCACCCAGCCATCTTCCGTGCAGGTGGCATCCTTGCGGCCGATCTCTTTTTTGGTGCAAACATTTTTGCCATGGACGATCTTCTGCAGTCTACCATACGCACTATACCACAGCTCCGTATTATCGCCAATGGTGTTTACAAGGCCGCCGGCTGCGGGGTTATTTCTTGTGCCTACCGCAGCCTCAGCACCGTTCACATTGATATACTTATCATCCGGCGATTTCCATGGTTTCATTTTAAGCAGCACATTGTTGCCGATGTTGACCTCGGTGGCGGAAATCGCACCATATTTTCCAAATATTTCAATGTAATCGCCGATCTTAACTTTTCCGTTTGTTCCGCCGTCAATGTTCACTACAACTTTTCTGTTCGAATCTCCGCGAATATCCCCACCGCCGATGCTGGAGCCTGAATTGTCCGGCTCTGCATTTGCATAAACATTGTCTGTATCAATGGTAACATTGTCCTTTATGTTGACCTCCACATTTCCATCCTTACTTCCGATCGCAGTGGAATTTCTTATGTTCGCCGTCCAGATGGTCGAATGGCCCTGAATGGTGACCTTGGTATCTTTTGCGCCATTGCCAATGGCAGAGCCGCAGAACCCGGTTGCCGTGACATGGACATCTTCCTGCTCTGCGGTAGCCCCGGCCGTACCAATGGTCACCTCTGCTTCGGTATCCTTGCCATTATATCCGGCAGCGCCGATGGCGGCCCCATCGCCAGTGTCACTCCTTGCAGCGACCGTTGCATGGTCACAGATCACGATGCCCTTTGCCGAGCCACCGTAATAGCTGCCCCACCCAGCACTGCCGCCGCCGATGGCAGCGCCATCGCGGGCGGTTGCCTTCACCTTGGAATGCCCCCGGATGATGATGTTTTTTGCATTTCCTGCAAAGCCGCCGCCAATGCCTGCGCCACCCCCGTCGCCTGTTGCGTCAACGGTCGCATAGCCCTGGATGATGATGTTTTCTGCATCTCCAGGTTTTTCCTTTCCATAGTAGCCGCCGCCGCCAATGCCTGCGCCATTCCCGCTGCCTGTTGCGTGAACCGTTGCATAGCCCTCGATGGTGATGTTTTTTGTGCCTTCGGCAGCACTTCCCCCGATGCCTGCCGCTCCGTTCCCACCTGCACCTTTTGCAGTCAGGCTACCGGAGGTGTCTGATTCTGATTTGGGGGTGGTGATTTTCTTTCCCTCGTCATTGGTCTCGTCTGTGATGATCAGCGTTCCCTCTCCCTGCTTGCGCAGTCCTGCCTGATAGCTTGCCGGATAATCGGTTCCATAACTATCCAAAACATTCTGGCCGTCCAGCTCAACTTTTGTCTTTCCGTCGCCGGAGACATCCATTGCAGCTTTATTAACTTTCTTCTCCACCTTAATGTTCACATTGCTGAGCCGGATCTTGAGCTCCTTGGCCGCTTCGCCCACCCAGTTATTGACGACCTTGATGACATTCGTGGTGGGTTTTTTGGCGCTGCCCTCTGCCGGGGCAGTAGTGGCGGGGGCGTCGTCCAGAGCGACCTCATTGGTCTTTGCCGTAGGGGCGGCAGAGGCGCTGAGGGTGGGTTTGGTGGCCTGCTGCTCCGGATTCGGGTCTGCCGCCGGGGCGTACTCGTACACCACATCCTTCTTGGGGGGCTCCGTGGGGTCGTCCGTAGGATTCTCCGTGGGGTTGTCCGTGGGGTCCTTGCCCTCCTCAGAGTCCTCCTCTGCCTCGCTCAGGGTAAAGGCTGCGTCCGGGTCAGGCTGGCTCTCCCCGGCAGCGTCCGCAGACCCGGCTGCTTCCTGCTCCTGCGTGGCGGCACCGGCGGCAGGGGCTACCGCAGGATTTGCCCGGGTACCCTCAGCACGCTTAGCCTCCGTCAGGGTGGTATCCGCTTCGCTGGTGCCGTCCTTGATCACAATTTCGTTGCTCTTATCTTCGTAGGTGGTTCCCCCCTGAGTTACTTTCACATACTGCTTGCCGTCCGTACTCGTTATGGTCTCTACGTCAATGCTGCCGTTGCCGATATAGTAAATATCCGCAAAGGCCGGGGCTGCAATAGAAGTAACAATAGACATAATTGCTGCCGTAGACAGCACCCGCAGAGCCAAATCTTTTCGCTGCATACAAATCCTCCCTGTTGTACATTCAAAGCCTGTCCCGCAGCAAAAAGGATACCTCGTTCGCCTCCGCATGGCGGGCATCCCGGGGTGTCGTTCCCGCTTTTTGCACCAACTCGGCACAGGTCTTTTCATCATTTTACCCCCCCCCCCTACTTTTTCAATGGTAATAATCTACAAAATTTCGCTATTTTATTTGTTTACTTTTTGTCGGGCCGGAAATGCAAAAAACACCCTTCCCCTGCCGGGAGAACAAAAAAAAAAAAACACACGGCCCGCCTTTTACGGCAGACCGTGTGTTTTGAAACCCTATGCAGTTTTGTCGTTTTGTCAGAAAAAACTCACCTGACTGCTTTCCGGCAGGTCGCCCAAAGCGCCCACCTGACGCAGGCGGTCGATGATGCTGCTGCCAACGCCGGAGGCCTGCTGCAGCTCCTCGATGGAGAGGTACTCCTGCCCATGGAGGGTGGCGTTTTCCAGCGCATCGGCGGCGGCACCGCCCAGACCCTTCAGGGAGCAGAAGGGCAGGCGCACCTTGCCGTCCTCCACCACATACTTGGAGCCCCGGCTCTTGCCCAGCTCGATGGGCAGGAACTCGTAGCCCCGCACCAGCATCTCGTTGACCAGCTGGAGCGAGACGAGCACATCTTCATCCTTAGCGTTCTTCTCTTCCTTGAGGCGGCGCTTCACCTCATTCATGTGGGCGCGGGCCACCGCCGCACCGCCCACAGCGGCTTCATAGTCGATGTCATCGCCGCGGACGGTGAAGTACACCGCATAGAACGCCTGCGGGTGGTAGAGCTTGAACCACATGAGCCGGATGGCCGACATCAGGTAGGCCACCGCATGGGCTTTCGGGAACATATATTTTATCTTGCGGCAGCTCTCGATGTACCAGTCCGGCACCTCGTGCTCCCGCATGGCCTCTTCCCAGCCGGGCGCAAAGCCGCCCTTGGCCACCTTGCCCTTACGGACGGCCTCCATAATATCGAAGGCCATCTTGGGCTCGAGGCCCTTGCGCAGCAGGTAGAGCATGATACTGTCACGGCAGCCGATGACCTCCGCGATGGTACAGGTGCCGCTGCGGATGAGCTCGTCGGCGTTGCCGGTCCAGACGTCGGTGCCGTGGGACAGGCCCGAGATCTGGATCAGCTCGGAGAAATTCTTGGGACGGGCCTCCACCAGCATTCCGCGCACGAAGTTGGTACCCATCTCGGGGATGCCGAAGGTGCCGGTCTGGCTGTCGATCTGCTCCGGCGTCACACCCAGCTCTTCTGGGCTGGTGAGCAGGCTGTAGACCTTGGGGTCGTTCATGGGGATGCTGTCCACGGGGATGCCGGTGTACTCCTCGAAATACTTGTAGAAGGTGGGCATATCGTGGCCCAGCTCGTCCAGCTTGAGCAGGGTGTCGTGGAGATATTTGAACTCGAAGTGGGTGGTCAGCAGGCCGCCCGCCACATCGTCCGCCGGGTGCTGGATGGGGCAGAAATCGTAGATCTCATAGGTGTCCGGCACGACGACCATGCCGCCGGGATGCTGGCCGGTGGTACGCTTGACGCCGGTACAGCCCAGCGTCAGGCGGTTCTCTTCCGCGTGGTTGACCGTTCTCCCCCGATCATCCAGATACTTTTTGACGTAACCGTAGGCCGTCTTGTCCTGAATACCGGAGACGGTGCCGGCCTTGAACACGTTGGCCTTGCCGAACAGCTCTTCCGTGTAGCGGTGGACGTTGGACTGGTATTCGCCCGAGAAGTTCAGGTCAATATCAGGCTCCTTGTCGCCGTAGAAGCCAAGGAAGGTCTCGAACGGGATGTCGTGGCCGTCCACCAGCATCCGGGTGCCGCAGTGGGGGCAGTTCTTGTCGGGCAGGTCGAAGCCGTCGTCCACGCTGCCATCGGTGATGAACTCGCTGTACTTGCACTTGGGGCAGCGGTAGTGGGGCGGCAGACTGTTGACCTCCGAGATGCCGGAGAAGTGGGCCACAGCCGACGAGCCGACCGAACCACGACTGCCCACCTGATAGCCGCCTGCGTTGGAGTAGGCCACCAGTTTGACCGCGATGACGTACAGGACGGCGTAGCCATGGCCGCAGATGGAGTCCAGCTCTTTTTGCAGGCGCTTCTCCACGATCTCGGGCAGAGGGTCGCCATAGTCCCGCTTGGCGTGTTCCCAGGTCGCATCCCGGAGCTGCTGTTCTGCGCCCTCGATGCTGGGCGGGTAGGTGCCGCGCGGGATGGCGCGGACGTTGCCATCGATGCTGGCCGCTATCTTGCGGGGATTGGTCACGACGATCTCGTAGGCCTTTTCCCTGGGCAGGTAGCTGAACTGGTTCAGCATATCCTCGGTGGTGCGGTAGAACAGGGGCGGCTGGTTGTCCGCGTCCTTGAAGCCGTTGCCCGCCTGCAGGACAGAGCGGTAGATGGCGTCCTCCGGCTCGGTGAAATGGACGTCGCCGGTGGCGATGACGGGCTTGTGCAAGTCTTCGCCCAGCTTGATGACGGTGCGGTTGAAGTCCTTGATGACCTCTTCGCTCTCCACCTTTCCATCCCGCACCATATAGGCGTTGTTGCCCAGGGGCTGGACCTCCAAAACATCGTAGTACGATGCAATTTTCTTCAGTTCTTCGTAGGAGCGGCCCTCCACGATCGCCCTGTAAAGTTCTCCTGCTTCACAGGCAGAAGTGAGGATAAGGCCGTCCCGATACTTGTTCAGAAGGCTGCGGGGGACGCGGGGCTTCTTGAAGAAGTAGTTGACATGGGCCTCGCTGACGATTTTATAGAGGTTTTTCAGGCCCATCTGGCTGCGCACGAGGATGATGAGGTGATAATACTTCTTTTTCAGCACCTCGCGGTTTCCGCCGAGGCCGGTGTTGATGCCGCTGACGGCAGTCACCTGCTTTTCTTCCAGATCTTTCAGCATGACGCAGAAGATGCGGCCCAGTGCGGCAGAGTCCTCGCAGGCGCGATGGGCCTCGTAGGCGGGCAGCTCCAGATGCTTGTTGATGGTCCCCTGCTTGTAGTTGTGGAGGCCGGGGTACATGGCCTGAGCCATGGTCAGGGTGTCGATATAGGTCGGCTCAAACTCGATTCCGCTCCGCTTGGCGGCGGCGCGGAGGAATCGGATGTCGAAGGAGTGGGCATTGTGAGCCACAAGGATGCGGCCATCCACAAAGTCGAGGAAGGCTTTCAGCGCCTCGGCCTCGCCGGGGGCGTCAGCCACCATCTCGTTGGTGATGCCGGTCAGCTCGGTGATCTTGGAGGTGATGGGCTTTCCGGGTTTTACGAAGGTGTCGAATTCTTCCACCACCTCCCCGTTCCGCACGATGACCGCGCCGATCTCTGTCAGATATTCCACGCCGGGGTCGAGGCCCGTCGTCTCAGTGTCGAAGACGCAGAACTCGCCGTTCAGCGGCTCGTCTTTCACGCCGTAGACGCAGGGTATCATGTCATCGACAAAGTAGGCCTCACAGCCGTAGATGAGCTTGAAGTCCGGGTCTGTCTTGTGGATGGCGTCCGCAGCCAGCATAGCCTCGGGGTAGCCCTGACAGACGCCGTGGTCGGTGATGGCAATGGCCGGGTGACCCATCCGGTGGGCCAGTTTGATGATGCCGCCGGGATCGCAGAAAGCGTCCATGCTGGACAGCTTGGTATGCAGATGCAGCTCCACCCGCTTGACGGGGGCGTTGTCCTCCCGCTTTTTGCGCTCGACAAAGAGGACGTCGTAGGGCCAGACGATATAGTCGTGCTCGTATTTATCGTAGGAGCAGTCGCCGCGCACCACGACCGTCGTACCCTTGGGGATGGACTCCCACTTGGAGCAGTCCTCCCCTTCCTGCGCACGGATCTTCAGGTTGATGGAGCCGGTGTAATCGGTGATGGAGACCGTGTATATCTTGCGGAAGCTACCCTTCACTTCGGTGAAGAAGACGTCGCCCCAGATCATGCACTTGCCGCCCTCACCGCCCAGATCCTTGAGGGGGGTGAGGTTTTTCGGGGTGAACATCTTGCCGTGGAAGATGGTGACGGGCTTGTCCGTGAGGTCGAGGCCCTCCACCTTGATGGAGGGGGCAGTGTTCTTTTTTTCGAACTTGACGACAGGCGGCGCAATTTTCCGTTCGAGCTTTTCTTCCATCTGGCGCTGTTCGGCCTCGCCCACGCTGCTTTCCAGCGTCACTCTGGGCTTTACGCCGGTGTGGGCAGCGATGCGCTCCGCCAGCAGGCGCTCGAACTGCATCTCCTGCAAAAACTTCGTGCCGTGGCAGACGCCGATGGTGATGTTCTGGCCGGTGATGGTGATGCGGCAGCGGTCGAGGAAGCCGTTGATAGGGACGCCGTCCCGCTTCATCTCCTCCATCAGCTCCCGCAGACCGGCTTCATCCAGCGTCGCATAGCCGAAAAGATTGTTGATGCGGAGCTCGAAGCCCTCGTAATCCGGTGCCAGCGAGGCCAGCAGCCGGGCGCACAGCCCCTTGTCCAGCGGGGCAGAACTGCGCAGCGTAAAGATGACCTGCCGCTCCTGCCGCAGCATCTGGGCGTGCTCGACGACCACGCGGCCAAAACAGGCCGCAAAGTCCGGGTCCGCCATAAACTGCGGCCATAGCTGGGAAACAAGTGGTGTCACAGTGGTACTCCTTTTCTATCAGATAACAGCACAAACTGCCGCGCCCCGGAAAAGGGCGTGGCAGCAGGTTGTTTTTAAGTCAAATCTTCCGTCTTAAAGACATGATAGCCTTCGTAGTGGTAACTGGCGTCGATGCCTTTCATATAGACTTCGCGGTCATTGATTTTTTCGGTCAGAGCAGCGTGCAGCAGCGCTTTTATCTCCACATCCTTGACTGGGCTGCGCTCCATTGCAAGAAGGTAATCTTCTTTATCCACCTTGCTCCAGTCGATGACCTGATGCAGTTCTTTTTTCAGAATAGCATCCAGCCAGATTCGGGTGCTTCGGCCATTGCCCTCCCGAAACGGATGCGCCACATTCATCTCCACATACTTCTCGATAATTTCATCGAAAGAAGACTGCAGCATAGCGTCGATGCTTTCCAGTGCCGGACGCAGATACATCACCGGTGCAAAGCGGAAATTTCCTTTTGCAATGTTCACTGTCCGCATCTGTCCAGCGAACTCGTAGACATCACCGAACAGGCATTTATGGATGGCCGCAAGCCCTTTGAAGGTGCCTACCTCGAAGGTATCCAACAGGCCGGTATCATAGAGCTCAAGCGCCCGGGTCTTGCTGAGTTTTTCTTCTGCCCGAGCAAGCTCAGCTTCACTCGTCAGACCAAGCTTATTCTGTAAAATCACAGCTTATTGATCTCCTCCATGAACTGGTCGAGGATATTATCCCCCGTCAGCTTCCTGACGGGTTCGCCGTGGACAAACAGCACTGCCTCGCCCTTGCCGCCGGCAATGCCGATGTCCGCCTCACGGGCCTCGCCGGGGCCGTTGACGACACAGCCCATGACAGCCACCTTGATGGACTTTTTGCAGCCCTGAAGCCGACGCTCCACCTCATTTGCGATCTCGGTGCAGGGGTACTGGGTGCGGCCGCAGGTCGGGCAGGTGATGACCTCCGGGCCGGCCACCGGGAAGCCGACAGCGCGCAGGATATTGTAGCCTGCTTCCACTTCCTTCTCAGGGTCAGCAGCCAGCGAGACACGAATGGTGTCGCCGATGCCTTCCAGCAGCATCCCGCCGATGCCCATGCCGCTCTTGAGCAGGCCCATCTGGTAAGTGCCGGCCTCCGTGACGCCCACATGGAGCGGGTAGTCGGTCACAGCGCTGAGCTGGCGGTATGCCTCCATCATGCGGGGGACGTTGGAGTTCTTGATGGAGATGACGATGTTGTTGAAGTCGAACTTTTCCAGCAGACGGACATGGTACAGAGCGCTCTCCACCATCGCTTCCGGCACAGGTGCGCCGTACTTGGCGAGGATGTGCTTTTCCAGACTGCCGCCGTTGACGCCGATGCGGATGGGGATATTTTTCTGCTGGCAGGCATCCACGACCGCCTTCACGCGGTCATCGTCGCCGATGTTGCCCGGGTTGATGCGGATCTTATCCACCCCCACATCGGCGCAGGCGATGGCAGCCTTGTAGTCGAAGTGGATGTCTGCCACGATGGGGATATTCACGGCGTTCTTGACAGCCTCGATGCACTTGGCGTCTGCCGCACTGGGACAGGTCACGCGCAAGATCTGACAGCCTGCCGCTTCGCAGCGCTTTGCCTGCGCCACATTGCCCTCGATGTCCTCCACCGGGACGTTCAGCATGGTCTGCACGGCAATGGGATTCTTGCCGCCGATGGTCACATTGCCGATCTTCACTTCACGTTTCAGCTGCCGCATGGTTTTACCTCTTTCAAACTGCTCCGGTCACGAGCCGGACGATGTCATTGTACGTTGCAAAGAGCATCAGGCCGAACAGCAGCGCAAAGGCTGCGACGGTCAGACTGCTCTGGATCTTTTCCGGCACTGCATGGCCGGTGACTGCCTCGATGAGCAGGAAGACGATCTTGCCGCCGTCCAGCGCCGGGAACGGCAGCAGGTTGAAGACGCCGAGGTTGATGGTGATGAGCACCAGCAGCTCAGCCACATCCTCCCAGCCGTAGCTTGCGGCCTGACCGATGGCGGTCACGATGCCCACCGGGCCGGACAGGTCGTTGATGCTCTCGCGGCCCCGCAGAAGGTCGGCCAGCGAAGTATAGATGATGCGTCCATAGTAGATAACGCTGTTGGCCGACTCTTTCAGGACGTTCAGCGGTGTTTTTTTGAGGCCGTAGACTGTAAAGCCCAGTGTCATGTGGGTCTGGCCCTGCTCATCCTGCCAGGTGTCGAACCGGACGTCCGGCAGCTCCACGAGCCTGCCTTCCCGGCGGACGGTGAAGTGCGCGCGGTAGCTCTCGGTGCGCATGAGCTCGTAGAGCATATCGTTGGCCACGAAGCAGTGCCGCCCGTTGACAGCCACGATCTCGTCGCCGGCCTGCAGGCCGGTCTGGCCGCAGAGGGCGTTGTCCTCCACGGCATAGATGACCTTGCTGGTGATGGGCTCACTGCGCAGCGAGATGAGGAGCAGCAGCACCACGAAACCCAGCACGAAGTTCATCACCGCGCCTGCCGCCATCACCAGCATCCGCTGCCAGACAGCCGCCTCGTTCAGCGGCTTGCCTGTCCGCTGCGCCAGCACCTCCGGCGGGATGTCCGGGCCGTCATCGTCCCCGCTTCCACCCTCGGCCTGCTCGCTCTCGGGGCTTTCCTCCCCTTCCAGCGCCACAAAGCCGCCTACGGGCAGGAGCCGCAGGGTATACTGCGTGCCTTTGCGATAGGTCTTGATGAGGGTCGGACCCATGCCAATGGAAAACTCGTTGACCTGGACCCCGCAGAGCTTTGCCACTGCAAAATGGCCGAACTCGTGGATGGCGATGACCGCGCCGAAGATGAGCAGCGCGGCTGCAAAGGTGATGAAAACTGACATTATTTCTCCTATATTACAGATGTGCTCTCACGAATGCACGGGCCATACGGTCACACTCATACACATCCGCGAGGCTGTAGTCGCCGCCGAAGCTGTCGCTGTCCACGACAGCCTCCACCAGACGGCCGATGTCGAGGAAGCCGATCTTATCCTCGAGGAAGAGCCTGACGGCCTCCTCGTTGGCACCGTTGGCGGCGCAGGGGCCGAGACCGCCTTTCCGGATGGCCTTCTTGCAGGCGGCCAGGCAGCGGAACGTCTCCTCGTCAGCCACATCGAAGGTCAGCAGCTTGAGGGTGGTGAAGTCCAGCTCCGGCACGACGCCCGGCACACGGGCCGGATAGGTCAGCGCATACTGGATGGGGATGCGCATATCCGGCACACCCAGCTGGGCGATGATGGAGTTGTCGCTGTACTGCACCGCCGAGTGGACGATGCTCTGGCGCTGGACGACGATTTGAATTTTCTCCGGAGGCAGACCGAACAGCCACACAGCCTCGATGAGCTCGAGGCCCTTATTCATCAGGGTGGCGCTGTCGATGGTGATCTTTGCGCCCATGTTCCAGTTGGGATGCTTGAGGGCATCGGCCTTGGTCTTGCCCCGCAGCTCTTCGGTCTTCATGCCGAAGAAGGGGCCGCCGGAGGCCGTCAGCAGGATCTTGGTCAGGCTCCTGGCGCTCTCCTTATCCTGCAGGCACTGGAAGATGGCCGAGTGCTCACTGTCCACGGGCAGCAGCCTGATGCCGTGCTTCGCCACAGCCTGAGTGACGAGATGGCCTCCGGTGACGAGGCTTTCCTTGTTGGCGAGGGCCAGGTCATGGCCGCTCTCGATGGCGGCAAGGCTTGCTCCGAGGCCCGCGATGCCCACCACGCTGTTCAGCACCACGTCCGGGCCGTCCATCGCGGCGAGGGTCTTCAGGCCCTCGGGGCCGGTCAGGAGCCTGGGTCCATCGGCGCGGCCGGCCAGCGCAGCCGAAAGCTTTTCGGCACCGGCCTCACTGGTCATACAGACGTATTTCGGGTGGAATTCTTCTATCTGCTGCAAAATTTTATCCGTCTGGCTGTGAGCCGACAGGCCGAACACCTCATACCCCTGAGCGCGGATGACATCGAGACTCTGGGTGCCGATGGAGCCGGTAGAGCCCAGCAGCGTGATTTTCTTAGCCATAAAGAATCTATCTCCTGCTGATTTTAATCGTAGAATGCTGCGATGACCACCATGGTGACGAAGGGCGCGATGAACATCACGCTGTCGAAGCGGTCAAGGATGCCGCCGTGGCCCGGGAAGATGGTGCCGTAGTCCTTGATGCCGCACTGGCGCTTGACCACGCTGGCGAACAGGTCGCCGTAGATGCCCAGCACCGCAGCCACACAGGCCAGCAGCGCAATGATAACATACATGGATACGCCAATGTTGGAGCGGGTGAACTCTTCCATCCGGTCTGCTGCGATGGAGTAGATGACCGTGATCAGCACACCGAACACCATCGTGCCCAGCACGCCGCCAACAGCACCCTCCACCGTCTTTTTGGGGCTGACCACCGGGCAGAGCTTATGCTTGCCAAAGGCGCGGCCCGCGAAGTAGGCGCAGGTATCGCCGCCCCAGGCGAAGCAGAGGATGAGCAGGATGAAGAAGATGGCGTCGTAGCCATACTCCTCCACCGGCAGCATCTCCTTGAGCCGGATGAACGAGTAGAAGCAGAAGATCACAATGCCCGAAAACATGGCGAGGCCGCTGGCTTTCTGGTAGCTGATAACGCCGTTGCGCACGACAAGGTAGATGGCATAGAACAGCACCACGAGGAAGGAAGCGGGCATCACCATCGCCCGGCAGACGCTGTAGCTCGACAGCATGATGAGCAGTGTGTAGGGCACCAGAACAGCCAGCAGCGGCCAGTCCTGCTTTTCAAAACCCAGCGCAGAGTAAATTTCATGCAGGGCGATGAGGGTGATGGCCGCGATGACCAGATTGAACACCAGCGTATCGAAGGTGAACAGGACGCCTGCCAGAACGATCAGGCCCACCACGGCTGTGATGATTCGTGTTTTCATAGTTTCATGTTCTCCTTTGTTTCGTCCGGGAGCCGCTCCCCTGCTCTGGCAGGGTCTGCAGCGTCAGCGCCCGAGGAAATACCGGGCGCTCTCCGGGGGCCGCGCACGCTGCGCGGCATCTTGCGTATCGGTTGCTGCTCTCAGAGTCCGCCGAAGCGGCGGGAGCGCCGGTTGAACTCCATGATGGCGGCATCGAGGTCATCACGGGTGAAATCAGGCCACAGAACGTCCATTTCCACCAGTTCGGAGTAGGCCGCCTGCCAGAGCATGAAGTTGGAGAGCCGCTTTTCTCCGCTGGGGCGGAGGATGAAGTCGGGGTCTTTCTGGCCGGCGGTGTACATCTGGGCCGAAAGAACCTCTTCCGTGATGTCCTCAGGCTTCAGCTCGCCCGCAGCCGCCTTGGCCGCGAGGCTCTGGGCCGCCCGGACGATCTCAGGCCGTCCGCCGTAGTTGATGGCGATGTTGATGGTCAGACCGGTCTTGCAGGCAGAGTCACGCTCCAGCTTGTTCATCAGCTCCTGCAGCTTGGGCTCCAGCACCGTGCGGTCGCCCATGAAGCAGATGCGGACGTTCCGGTTCTCGTAGTCGAAGCCCTTGATGAGGTATTCGCCGAACAGCCGCATGATCGCGCCTACCTCTTCGGCGGGACGCTTCCAGTTTTCGGTCGAGAATGCGTAAAAATACACCGACTCTACGCCCAGTTCATCGCAGTAGTCCGCAATGTCCTGAAAGACCTGTGCACCCTTTTTATGGCCGGCGGTGCGGGGCAGGCCGCGGCTCTTGGCCCAGCGGCCGTTGCCGTCCATGATGATGCCGATGGACAGTCCCTTCGCAAAATCCTTTGAATGCTCCATGCTCTTCTTCCTCTACGTCTCGTCTGGCAAAAAGTGCCGCGCACCTTCTTTCAGCGCACGGCACCTCCCTGCTTTGCCTGCAGTCGGAATCAGACGGACATGATCTCCTTCTGCTTCTCTTCCACGGCAGCGTCGATGTTCTTCACATACTTGTCGGTCAGCTTCTGGACGTCCTCTTCCATGGTCTTCTGAGTGTCCTCGGTCAGCTCACCGGCCTTCTTCATGGCCTTGGCCTTATCCATGGCGTCACGGCGGACGTTGCGGACGGCGACCTTTGCCTCCTCGCCCATCTTGGAGACTTCCTTGGCCAGCTGCTTGCGGCGCTCCTCGGTGGGAGCCGGGAAGTTCAGACGGATGGTCTGGCCGTCATCAATGGGGTTGATGCCCACATCGCTGGCCAGGATCGCCTTGCTGATGGCGCGCAGCAGGGTGCGGTCCCACGGGGTGATGGTCAAGGTGCGGGCCTCGCTGACAGCCACAGAAGCCACCTGCTGGATGGGCGTGGGAGAACCGTAGTAATCCACGGTCACCTTGTCCAGAACGCCGGGGTTGGCGCGGCCTGCACGCACGGTCTTCAGCTCGCGCTCCAGATGCTCGACTGCGCTCTTCATCTTGTCTTCGAATGCCTTGGTGTTGCTGCTCATTGTCCTTGTCTCCTGTTTGTTATCAATTCTCACCAGCCGCGAAAAGGCGTCTGGGATATTCTATTGTCGGAAGCGGGGCGGTATGCTCAGCCCTCGTAGACCAGTGTACCCACGTTCTCACCCTGCACAGCGCGGGCGATGTTGTCGGGGTCGGCCAGGTCGAACACGAGGATGGGGAGCTTGTTGTCCCGGCAGAGGGTGGCGGCAGTGCCGTCCATAACAGCCAGACGGTCTTCCAGCACCTTGGTAAAGGTAAGGGTCTCGTACTTCTTAGCGTCGGGGTACTTGTGGGGGTCCTTGTCATAGACGCCGTCCACCATCGTGGCCTTGAACATGATGTCTGCGCTCACCTCAACGGCGCGCAGGGCAGTGGTCGTGTCGGTGGAGAAGAAGGGGTTGCCTGTACCGCCGCCGAAGATGGCGATCTTGCCCTCGTCCATTGCGCGGAGAGCGTCCTTGCGGGTGAAGGCCGGGGCCACCTGCGGCATGGTGATGGAGGTGAACACCTCGGTCGGCACACCCAGCTGCTCCAGCTTGTCGGAGACAGCCAGAGCGTTCATCACCGTTGCCAGCATACCGATCTTGTCGGCCAGCGTACGCTCCATCCTGCCGCTGGAACGGCCGCGCCAGAAGTTGCCGCCGCCCACGACGATGCCGATCTGAACGCCCAGCTCATGGGCCTTCTTTACGCCGCCGCAGATCGCGTCCATGGTCGGCTCGTCGAAACCGGTCCCCTTTTCGCCGCCGAGGGCCTCGCCGCTGATCTTCAGAAGGATACGCTGATATTTCAATGCCATAATAACATACACCACCTGTATCAGATTTGGCCGCGCTGTGCGCCGCCGGTTTTATCTCCTGTCTATTTTACAATAAAACTGCTCCAAAGTAAACAGGCAAACGCCAGCTCAGCGGCAAAGGTTTCTTCTCCTTCTGCACTTTGGGCAAAAAATGCTGGACATTTGCCGCGAATCATGCTATAATACTGCTTGCATCCCGGCAAAACAGAATATGCGGGCATCGTACATCGGCTAGTATATCAGCCTTCCAAGCTGAGGAGGTGGGTTCGATTCCCATTGCCCGCTCCACCGAAAACCGCCCAGATCCGTCAGGATCCAGGCGGTTTTCTTATGTTCTGGTTGCCCTTCTATTTTTTGTTCATTCGAACCGCCGCTCTCTTCCCTGCTTTTTTGCACGTTCTCTTGATATTTTAGCCATTATGGGGTATACTAAAAATAGCTAAAACAAGGAGGTGCCTTTATGGTTGCTGCAACTGCTACTGCAACGGAACTGCAGAATAATTTTGGACGCTACCTGAATCTGGTTCTGAACGGTCAGGAAATCATCGTCACGAAAAACGGGCGCGAAGTTGGGCGTTTCATCCCGAAGGGGGCTGCGGTGTCTTATCTGACGGACTCTTTGACCGGCATCCTGCACGGCGATATTGAGCTTGACGAAGCAAAATCGGAAAGGCTGGCAGAAAAGTATGGTGTTGCTGATTGACGCAAATATCATTCTGGATGTTCTGCTGAACCGTCCCGAGTTCGTCAAAGAATCCTCTCTTGTCTGGAAGCTCTGCGAAACTGAGCAGGCAAAGGGGTATATCTCTGCGCTGACGTTTGCAAATTTGGTCTACATCATGCGTAAACAGCTTACTCCGGAGAAAATCGAAGATGTTCTCCAGCGGCTCGGCTTGATCTTCGAATTTGCAGACCTCACTTCTGCCGACGTGTCTAAGGCGGCTGCGCTGCATTGGGCTGATTTTGAAGATGCAGTTCAGAGCGTCACCGCTGAGCGGATCCATGCCAACTACATCATTACCCGCAATGTCCGGGACTTCACCAAAAGCAGCGTTATGGCATTTACACCCGCAGAGCTTCTGGCTCGGGTGTGAGCCATTCCGCCTCCCTCCCGCATTCTTCGGCGGGTCGTTTGTGTCTTTTTAGGGCGCTTAGATATCAGCATCTTCTCGAATCCTCCCAAGATATTTTTTCTTGCTTTTTAGATTTTATGTGATATTATCAAAACACAATAAGCAAAAGAGGTGATTCTTTATGGCCACCCGCAGCCACCCCGAATCTGCCCGTATCATCCGCGAGGCACGGCAGGCCGCCGGGCTGACGCAGCTGGAGCTTGCGGAGAAGCTTGGTGTCACCATCGGCACGATCAGCTATTATGAGCGAGGCGCAGGCCAGCCCAAAATCGATAATCTCTTTGCACTCTGCGACATCCTGCACATCAGACCCGCCGACCTCCTGCGCGCCGATACATAACCAAACGCCCCCGCCAGTGTTTCCACCAGCGGGGGCGTTCGTGCAAAAAATCCCGGCAGCCTTGTACGATAAAAGCTGCCGGGGTGCGCATGGGGGCGCAATGTCGGAGAAAAACAACGCAGTCAATGACTCTCTGCCTGCTGACACATCCAGTATACCATACCTCATGTGCATCGGCAAGCAGATCGGAAAGGAGTTTTTATGGCCAAAAATAAAAAAGGCGCCGACGGCCGCTACCGGTATCGTATCTATCTGGGCAAAGCGGACGATGACAGCAAAAAGTTCAAGTCCTTCTATGGCTCCACGGAGCGCGAGGCCCGCGCTGCTGCCGAAGCTTACCGCACCGCCATCGGCAAGGGCATGGATCCTCAGCAGGCCGAAGCCACCTTAGGCACCCTGTATGATAATCTCATCGCGTCCAAAAAGGCAAAGGGCATCAGCCAAAAAAGCATTGACCGGCTGGCCACCAATAAAGCCCACTGGGGCGAGCTGGTGGACGTTCCCGCCTCTGAGCTGCGCGCGTCCGACTTCCAGCAGGTGCTCAACACGCTGGCCGGCTGGCACGACGGCAAGCCGCCCCTCTCCCACTTTACCCTCACCAATCTGCGCGGCAGCGCCAAGGCGGCGTATAACCTCGCCATCCCGGAGATCGTGATGTACAACCCTCTGATCAAGACCATCGCCCCCGCCGGGGCTGCGTCGGAGCCGCGCGACCCCATCACCGAGGCGCAGCAGCGCTGGATCCGTGAGACGCCCCACACTGCCCAGCGGGCCGCGATGCTCCTGCTCTACTCTGGCCTCCGCCGCAGCGAGGCCACCGCCCTCACCTGGGCCGACATCGACCTCGACGACGCCACCATCACGGTCAATAAGGGCTACGATTTCCGCGCCAAAAAGGTCAAGATCCCCAAGACGCCTGCCGGCGTCCGCATCGTCAGTATCCCCAAGGTCCTCGTCGATTATCTCCGCACCCAGCAGGACGGCTGCCTCTACGTGCTCCACAACCCCAAAGGCCGGCAGATGACTGAGCAGGGCTGGAAGCGCCTGTGGGAGAGCTACATGCGTGACCTTAACGTCAAGTACGGCTACGACGGCCAGCAAAACAAAAACCGCCCAGGCGGCCTGCCCATGCTCATCGACACCTTTACCCCGCACCAGCTCCGTCACACCTTCTGCACCCTGATGTACTTCGCCGGTGTGGACGTCATGACCGCCCGCGACCAGATGGGCCACAAGGACATCTCGGTCACGCTGGGCATCTACACCGCCCTCGATAAAAAATTTAAGAAAAAGAAAATCAATCGTCTGGATACCTACCTCAAAAAATCCTGTGCTAACTCGGGCTGATTCTCTTGTTTCTCTCCCCTTTTTGCGCCACCTCTTGAGCCACCTTTTTGAAAAACTTTCCGCGAAATTAGGGCAATTACCGCCCACATCCCCCTCGAAAGGCATTTTCGCAGACAAACAAAAATCCCCGAAAAGTCAGGCGCGAAGCCACTTTTCGGGGATCTTTCTTTGGAGCTACTGATCCGATTCGAACGGACGACCTGCTCATTACGAGTGAGCTGCTCTACCGGCTGAGCCACAGTAGCACATTGCGATCTCTGCAACGTGTGATATTTTACCATAAAAGCCGGGAGCTGTCAAGATTGATTCGCAACTTTGTCTCTCTGTGTTTGATTCGGCTCCTTTGCAAGGACGCGGCTCAGCTCACAGACCACAAAGCAGCAGCCGAGAAACACCAGCAGCGCACAGTCGGGCGGGAGGCGGCGCATCGTGGTCACGCGGCCACACAGGGTGCTGAACGTCTCCTGCGCCCGCTGAGGAAGCAGAAGATAGAATACCAGCAGCGAAAGCGGCAGATGGAGCAGCCGGGCGCGGTAGAGCGGGCGGAGGGTCATCTCGGGCGGGCAGATGGTCCGCACCTGCATCAGGACAGAAAGCCCCTGCACGCTCAGCGCCGCGCAGCACAGCATACTGGCGAACCGGCCGCTTTTTGCAGCCAGGTCACAGCCGGAGCAGACCTCCAAAAGCATCGCGCAGAAAACGCCTGCACCGGAGGGCAGCACTTCCCCCGCTCCTGCGGCCAGCATCCGGAAAAACAGGACGAAGCCGCAGAGCTTGAGGTAGGTCTGGGCCGCCTGCGCGATGATGCCGTCCAGCCGGAGAGGCTGCGAAACGGTCGGGACAGCGGGGTGCGCCATTGACCCAAGCGTCCCTCCCAGCCGCGCCAGAAGCGCGGCGGACAGATAGCCCGCCGCCACCTGTGCAAGGAACAGCAGGACGCCCAGCTCTGCACTGCCCAGCATGGACTGCCCGACAGCCAGTATCACAAAGGACGGGCCGGAACAGACACAGGCCGGGAGGAGCGCATCGGCCTCCCGCGCGGTGAGCTGCCCGGAGCGGACGGCCCCGGCGGCGGCACTTGCTGCGGGGGCAAAGCCGCCCAAAAATCCGATGAGCAGCACCCGCCCAGCCGCCGGAGCGCGGACCCCGATGAGCCTTGCCGCCGGGCAGAAGGGCAGCCCCAGCACATCCGCCGCCGGGCATTGGATGAGCAGCGTGGACACGATGAGGAATGGGAACAGCGAAAGCAGCAGCGAGCCGCCGCAGAGCGCCAGCCCCTCCCGCAGGGCCTGTGCGCAGGCATCCGGCGCGGCAAACGGCAGCAGACCCGTGGCCAGCGCCATCAAAAAATACCCCACGCCCCGGATTTTCTCTTTCTGAATCATACGCGCACCCTCCATTTCCATATATATGTGGTAATTGGCAGCGGTTTGCATGGCGGGAGGGAGCAGCGTGGGAAGAAAACGAAAGCAAACACATTCCCTGCGCGGCTGGTTCCGGCGGATGTTCCGTCAGCCGCCCGGGGACTTCTACGGACGGGCTTCGGTCTACCTGAGCGGCAGAAGGATGGAGATCGAGCAGTTCCGGCGCATCCGCTCCTACGAAGAAGGCAAGCTCTGCCTCGAGCTGGGGCGCGGCACTCTGACGGTCTACGGCGACGATTTGAAGATAGAGACACTCTCCGCCCGGAGGCTCACCCTGCGGGGGCAGATCTTGCGGACCGATTTTTCAAAGGAATAGGAGCTTTCTACCATGGAATGGACTCAGCTCTGGGCAGGCGTCACCTTTGCGGCGCAGAACGGCGATGCCGAAGGTCTGCTGACTGCTGCGGCCGCAGGCGGGCTGCACCTCTCCGACATCGTTCCCCGGCCCGGCGGGTTCTCGGCCCGGTGCGCCGCATGGCATTATCGGAAACTGGCCGCTCTGGCCCGCAGACGGCGGGTGCGGCTGCGCATCCAAAAACGGCGAGGTTTTTTCTTTTGCATCCGTCCCCTTCTCCGGCGGCGGGGGCTCTGGGCCGGATGCCTTGTCTTTCTCCCTCTGCTGCTCTGGCTGCAGGGCTTTGTCTGGTTCGTCGAACCGGTGGGCCTGACGCCCGGCCAGCAGGCGCGGGCCGCCGTCGTCCTGTGGGAGGCAGGGCTTTTCCCGGGAAATGCCGTCACACAGGAAAAGCTCACCGCCGGAGAATATGCCCTGCTCCAGAGCGGTGAGTTTTCCTGGGCCAGCCTCAACTTTATGAAGGGAAAGCTGGTGGCGGAAGCGGCTGCGGCGAAACCGGTGCCGGACATCGCTGCCGGGACGCTCCACGGCCTCCGGGCCAGGGTGTCCGGCACGGTCGTTCGCACCAACCTCGTCAGCGGGACGATGCTCGTCGTCCCCGGCCAGGCCGTAGAAGCCGGTCAGGGCCTCATCGGGACAGCCCGCGCCGAACGGGACGGAACGCTCATCTTTCAGCCTGCGGCGGGCAGCGTCCGGGCGCAGTTCGAGTGGGAAAACGAGCAGGATACTGCCCTGACGCTGCCCATCGAACAGCTCACAGGGCAGCAGGCCGTGCATCGGACGCTGTTCTGGGACGGCCATGCGATCGCTCTGCCCTCACTGCATCCTGCTCCAGGCGAGGCAGAGGCCGCAGCCGTCGTCCGACACTGCCAGCCAGAACTCTTCGGGCTTCCCGTCCCTGTTTTTATCGAAGAAACGACATATTATTACAAAGTCTCCACTGATTTGGAGCGGACCGAAGAGCAGGCTCTGGCCCTTGCAAGGCTGCAAAGTAAACAAGCTTTACAGCAAAATTGGCCTGATTTTGAGCTTCTGGCCCGCAAAGAGGACGTCTCCGTCGAAGAAAACGCCCTCCATTACCGGGTCGTCTACACCATCACCGCCGACATCTGCAAATGAAAACGCCGCACAGCCCCGAGCACATCTGCTCCGGCCTTGCGGCGATTTATAATTATGGATTTTTGTTACTTCTCTTCCGGGGTCGTCTCGGCCAGAAGCTCGTTCAGGTCGAACTCATACTTCGTGTGGCAGAAGTGGCAGACCACCTCACACTTCGGGTCTTCGTCCCGGAGCTTTACCAGCTCTTTGCGGCCAAGGCTGAGGAGCATATCCTTCGTGCGCTCCTCGCTGCAGTCGCACTGATACTTCACCTCGCGGGTATCGAGGACCTGCGGGTCGAAGCCCGCCATTGCCAGCTCCATCATATCCTGCGGGGTCTTCCCTGCCCGGAGCAGCTCGGTGACGGAAGGCATGGCAGCGATGTTCTGCTCCAGACGGGTGATCTCGGCATCGGTCGCGCCGGGCAGGAGCTGCAGCAGATAGCCGCCGGCGCAGGCGATGGACAGATCCTTGTCCACCAGAACGCCCAGCGCACAGACCGTGGGGATCTGCTCGCTGTAGGCGTAGTAGCTGGTGATGTCCTCAGCGATCTCGCCGGACACCAGCGGTACCTGACCCACCGTCGGCTCCTTCTGGAGCTTGTTGTCCCGGATGACGGTCAGAACGCCGTCTTTGCCGACTGCGCCGCCCACGTCCAGATGTCCGTTCTCCTTTGCGGGAAGCTCGACCAACGGGTGGTCGATGCAGCCTTTGACGTTGCCGTGTGCGTCGGTGCAGGCGATGACGACGCCAGCCGGGCCGCCGCCGGACACGCGCAGGGTGATGGAGTCGCCATCATCCTTGAGCATCGCACCCATCAGGGAGACACCGGTGAGCAGACGGCCAAGGGCTGCGCTGCAGGTGGCACTGGTGGTATGCAGCTTTTCTGCCGTGCGGACGATCTCAGTGGAGTCCACGCCGCAGAACACGACACCGCCGTTTTCAGAAATGCCGCGGATAAGATTCGACATATTATTGTTCCTCCAGTTGGGTATACTGTTTGACTGCGCAGAAGAAATAGCGCTCGCTCTCGTCGGTCAGAGGGCCAAAGCTCTCGCCGTCGCAGACACTTTCCAGCGCAAAGCCGTGCTTTTCCAGAGCGGCGCGGATGGCGTCGAGGTCGTAGGTGTACTCGTAGAACTGCTCGTGGAAGTGCTCCCCCGTCTCGCGGTAGTCGATGTCCACGCTGATCTCCACCCTGCGGTCGGCGGCGCTGTAATGGTTGCGCCAGACGCAGGAGGCGTCCTCTTCTTCAAACGTAAAGACGTTTTCGCCCAGCACGTTCCGGTGCTTATAGGGCGTGTTCATATCGAACAGGAGCACACCGCCCTTTTCCATAAAGAAGCCGGCGTTGGCGATGGCTTTGTCCAGGTCCGGGATGTGGTTGAAGGTGTCGAAGGTGGACACCGCACCCCGGATGGTGCCGTAGAGGTCGAGCTTGAGCAGGTCCTGCCGCAAAAGAAGCAGGCCGCCGGAAAGGCCCAGCTGCTCGGCCTTGTCCCGGACGACGCAGAGCATCTCCTCCGACTGGTCGATGCCGATCATATCGTAGCCCGTCTGCGTGAGCATCAGGGTCAGCTCTCCTGTCCCGCAGCCCAGGTCGGCGAGGATGCCGTCATGGATGCCGTGGGCTTCCAGCTCTTTTTTGATGTGGGCATACAGGGCCTCGTAGTCGGCCTCGCCGTTGAACTCATCGTAAAAATAAGCAAATTCGTTGTAAGCCATTGCGTTACTCCGCGTCCTCTGCGTTTGCCTCGTACTCGGCGGCGACGGCTGCGTTCAGCACAGCCTGCAGCTCCGGGATGCCGTAGCCGCTCTCGCCGCTGGTCAGCACCACCTTCTGGCAGCCGTAGGGCAGGCAGAGCTTTTCGAACTCCTCCTGCGTCTGGGCCAGCTGGCTCTTCTTGAGCTTGTCGGCCTTGGTCAGGGCCACGACGAAGGGGATGTTGTGGTAGTGGAGGTAGTGCAGCATCTGGATGTCGTCGGCGCTGGGGGCGTGACGGCAGTCGATGAGCTGGACCAGCAGGGTGTGGTGGCGCTGGGCCTCGAAGTAGCTGTTGATGAGGTCGTCCCAGCGCTCACGGTCGGCGTTGCTCACCTTGGCATAGCCATAGCCGGGCAGGTCCACAAAGTAGCAGTCATCCACCGCGTAGAAGTTGATGGTAGCCGTCTTGCCCGGCGTGCTGGACACGCGGGCGAGATTCTTGCGGTTGCAGAGCTTATTGATGAGGCTGGATTTGCCCACGTTGGAGCGGCCGGAGAAGCTCAGCTCCGGGCGGTCACTCTCGGGCAGCTGGCTGGAAATGCCGTAGCTTGCAATGAAATCCGCTTTGTTATAGTTCATAGCTTCGCTCCTTTCGTCTCAGCAGACCGCGCCCGGCTGCGGCTTTTCAGCCGTCTGCGGCAGGGCCGCAGCCTCAGCGGGCTTTACCTTCCTGGTGCGGGGGTGGCCCGCAGACACCGTCTTGGGCTTGAGGAGGGCTGCGGCGAGGACCTGCGACAGGTTGGACATGGGCAGGAACTCGATGTTCTTCTTGACCTCGTCGTCCACCTCGTACAGATCGGACACGTTGTCCTTCGGGATGAGGACGGTCTTCATCCCCTCGCGGTAAGCGGCCATACTCTTCTCGCGGAGGCCGCCGATGGGCAGCACATTGCCGTGGAGGGTGATCTCGCCGGTCATGGCCACATCGCCCCGCACCGGGATGCCGGACAGGCAGGAGATGAGAGCCGTGGTCAGGGTGACGCCGGCAGAGGGGCCGTCTTTGGGGACTGCACCCTCCGGGGCGTGGATGTGCAGGTCGCACTTCTTGAGGCGCTCGGAGTCGATGCCGTACTCGGCGGCATGGACGCGGGCATAGGTGATGGCCAGCTGGGCGCTCTCCTTCATCACGTCGCCCAGAGAACCGGTGACGGTGATCTTGCCGCTGCCGTTGTCGATGACCTGCACCTCGATGGGCAGGGTCTCGCCGCCGATGCTGGTCCAGGCCAGACCGTTGGCGATGCCGATGGCGTTGGTGCGGTTGAGGAACTCGGGCTTGACCATGCGGGGTCCCAGCAGCTTTTCCAGCGCGGCGGGGCTGAGGGACACTTTGGAGGCGTTGTCCGGCCTGACCCCCTGAAGGCGGCAGCGCTTCCATGAACGCAGGATCAGGGGCCGGACGGCGGATTCGTCCACGGGCTCTTGCCTGTGGAAGCGCTCCCACTGTTCAAGGACCCTTTTGTTCCGCTCGATATGCTCTTCCATGTTCCTCTCCGCACAAAGCGTGTTTACGTATGTCTATTATAAATCATATTCTATGAACATGTCTACAAATACATGCCCACATTTTGCACACCGGGCACACTCTCTGGACGGGGAAGCGAAGATACGGGAACACCGGGGATATTCAGAGCCGCCCACTGTATCGGAATGAATTCCGGGGGTCAGGAAAAAGGCGGAAACGGCCCGGCGCGGCACGCCTCATCCGCCGGAAAGATGGCACATGGCTTGCATTGCCGCAGGCAAGATGTCTTTCTCATCTGGAGGTTCCATGAACACATCTTGTTGCACCAATCCAATCCGCATCAACACGCTGTTGATCAAAAACCGGATTGTCTTCCCCGCCATGTGTACGAAATACGCCGCGCCGGACGGCGGCGTCACGGAGCGTATGCTCCGCTACTACGAAGAGCGTGCCAAGGGCGGGGCCGGGCTTGTCACCATTGAGGCCACATCCGTCGATCCCACCGGCAACTCCTTCTCCCGTGGCCTGAGCATCGCGAACGACGCGCGCCTGCCCGGCCTCACCGATCTGGCCCGCCGCGTGAAACGGCACGGGGCGCGCATCTCCATCCAGCTCCAGCACGGCGGGCGCGCCGCGCTCCCCCAATTTTCGGGCCATGCCGTGCCTCTCGTATCCGCCATCCCCGGCGTGACCCCCTACGACAACAGCGTGATCCTTAGCGAAGAGGAAATCGCCCGCCTCGTGGAATGCTGGGGCAAGGCCGCCATCCGTGCCCGCGAAGCCGGGTTTGACGCCGTGGAAATCCACGGGGCGCACGGCTATCTCATCAGCCAGTTCCTTTCCCCCTATACCAACCGGCGCACCGACGGATACGGCGGTTCGCTGGAAAACCGTATGCGCTTCGCCCTTGAGGTCTGCCGCAAAGTCCGCGAGTCCGTGGGGCCGGATTTCCCGGTCACCTACCGCATGAGCGCCGTTGAAGGGCTTCCCGGCGGCACCACGCTGGAGGATTCCGTCGCTCTCGCCAAGCGGCTGGTAGCCGACGGCATCGACGCTTTGCACGTTTCCGTGGGGCTGCGCGAGACGAATTTCATGGTTTCCCCGCCCGCCTGCGTGGAGAAGGGCTGGAACGCGCCCCTTTCCCGCGCCGTGCGCGACGGCATTGAGGCCGCCGTGCCCGTCATCGTGGCGGGCCGCGTAGCCGACGAGCAGACGGCTCAGGGCATCATCGATCGCGGGGATGCGGACATGGTGGCGATGGGCCGTGCGCTCATTGCCGATCCGTTCCTGCCCGCCAAGGTCGCGGCGGGCGAGGCCGGAGACATCATCCGGTGCGTGGGCTGCAACGAGGGCTGCGTAGCCGGATCCGCGCGGGGAACGGGCGTCGGGTGCGCCCTGAACCCGTTGTCCGGTGCGGAAGGCAAGTATGATCTCGATCCCGTGGCGTCCCCCAAGACAGTCGC
>ENA-UEQJ01000304-UEQJ01000304.1-human-gut-metagenome-genome-assembly--contig:-NODE-304-length-40642-cov-18.334944_pt1 | contig 40642 bp, 39 predicted proteins | sample MGYA00242937_ERZ507938 | MGnify/ENA primary metagenome ERZ507938 (study PRJEB26167, sample SAMN06115437) | human gut metagenome | host: Homo sapiens | place: China:Gansu | collected 2015-07-03...
TTAAGCAGTGCGTTCGTGCGTTTCAGTAAGCCTGCATCCGTATGCCGAGTTACGCAAGGCGGGGACAAAACCCCGTCAGCGCTGTCCTTTTTATTTTGCAGGAAAGGGGAGAGAACCATGTACCGTGCCTTGTACCGCAAATGGAGACCGCAGCGTTTTGAGGATGTGGTAGGCCAGCGGGCCATTGTTACTGCGCTGAAAAACCAGATCACGGCAAACCGTGTGGGCCATGCCTACCTGTTTACCGGCGTGCGCGGCACCGGCAAAACCACCTGCGCCAAGATCTTTGCAAAGGCAGTCAACTGCCTGCATCCGGTCAATGGAGACCCCTGCGGCGAGTGTGAGATCTGCAAAGGCATCGATAACGGCAGCATTCTGGACGTGGTGGAGATGGATGCGGCTTCCAACAACGGTGTGGACGATATCCGCGACCTGCGCGACGAAACAGCTTACACTCCCAGCGCCTGTAAATATAAGGTATACATCATCGATGAGGTGCACATGCTGTCCACAGCGGCATTCAATGCGCTGCTCAAAACGCTGGAAGAACCGCCTGCCCACGTCATCTTTATTCTGGCAACCACTGAGATCCAGAAGGTGCCCGCCACCATTCTTTCCCGCTGCCAGCGGTACGATTTTACCCGCATCGGGCCGGAGGATATCGCCCGCCGGGTGGAATACATTGCAGGTGAGGAAAAGCTGGAGCTTTCGCCGGACGGTGCGGAACTGATCGCCCGTCTGGCCGACGGTGCACTGCGCGATGCGTTGTCCATTCTGGATACCTGCGCAGGCGTTACGGCGAAAATCGATGCCGATGTGGTGCGCCGCATGGCAGGTGTGACCGACCGCAGTTATCTGTTCCGCATTTCGGACGCACTGGAAGCGCAGGACGGTGCCACAGCACTGGCCCAGCTGGCACAGCTTCGCCAGCAGTCTGTGGATGTCAAGCGTCTGACAGAGGAATTGATCGCGCATTATCGTGCTTTGATGCTGGCAGCATTGCCGGGCGGGCAGAGCCTTCTGTCCGGCGTTTCGCCGGAGGAGGAGGCTTTGTATCTGGAAAAAGGCCCGCAGCTGGGCCAGCGGGAGGCCATTCGTGCCATCCGTGCGCTGGGCAGTGCGCTGGAACATATGACCCGCGGCAGCGACCAGCGGATCGAGCTGGAACTTGCACTGTTTGGCTTATCCGAACCGCCCCAGCAGCCGCAGGCAGTTCCTGTGCAGGCCGCGCCTGTCCGTGCTGCAGCTCAACCCGCAGCGCCGCAGCCGTTTGCCTCGGCAACTGCTGTGCAGCCCTTTGCAAGCGCTCCGACTCCCCAGCCGCCAATACCGTCCGTTCCTGTGGTGCAGCCTGCAGCGAAACCGAAACCTGTAAAGGCAGAACCTTCCGTGCCGTCGGAAATATCTGTAGAGCAGACTTCACCCGTCCAGACCGAAGAGCTGCCGCCGCTGCCGGAGGAACCGCCCGTGCAGCAGGCCGGAATGCTGCCTTGGGACGAGCCTGCCGCGCAGGCCGCACAGCCAGCTGCATCCGTGCCGGCAGAGTTGGAACCTGTTCCGCAGCCAGAACCGCCCAAACCTGCACCCACGCCCGCTGCAAAGCCTGTGCCGGAAAAGCCACAGGATGCCGGGCAGGAAGGGACTGCGCTGTATCCGTACTGGCCGCAGGTGGTACAGCAGCTGCAGGAAAAAGATCCCATGCTCTACACCTATCTGCGCAAGTCCAAGGCTTATTTTGATGGCACCCGCGTGCTGATCGACGGCGGCAAGACCTTCCGCGATTTTATCCGCGCCAACAAGGACAGCCAGCGCCTGATCAAAAAGCTGATCAAGGATGTGTCCGGTACGGCGGTGCCCATTGGTCCCTATGAACCAAAGAGCGCTGGCAAAACGGTCTCCAACGCAGAGCAGTCGCTTCGTGCACTGGAAAAGCTGGGGTTGGATGTGTCCATTGAGGATTCCGCAAGGAAAACGAGATCATAAAAATACATTGCATCAATAAGGAGAAACGATTATGAAAGCAAGAATGCCCGCAGGCTTTGGCCGCCCCGATATGAACGCCCTCATGCGTCAGGCACAGAAGATGCAGGAAGATATGAAAGCCAAACAGGCCGAGCTGGAAGCTGCCGAGTACACCGGCAGCGCTGCCGGTGAGATGGTCACTGTTAAGATGAACGGCAAGCACGAAGTGCTGTCCATCACCATCAAGCCCGAGGCTGTGGACCCGGATGATGTTGAAATGCTGGAAGATATGGTGGCTGCTGCCATCAACGCAACCGTCAAGCAGGTGGACGAAACTGCCGAAGCTGAAATGGGCAAGCTGACCGGCGGCATGAACATCCCCGGTCTCTGATCCGGCAGGAGGGAAGAACATGGGCTATACTGCTGCCCCGCTGGAAAAGCTGATCGAAGAATTCAGCAAGTTTCCGGGGATCGGGCGCAAGGGCGCTACCCGCATGGCGTATCAGGTGCTGAGCATGTCGGACGAAGATGCCGCCGCACTGGCGGGAGCCATTCAGGGTGCCCACACCAAGCTCCATCGCTGCCGTATCTGCCAGAATTATACAGAAGCGGATATCTGCCCCATCTGTGCCAGTGCAAAACGCGACCCTTCTGTGATCTGCGTGGTGGAAACGCCCCGCGATGTGCAGGCGTTTGAACGCACAAGGGAGTATCACGGCTTGTACCATGTGCTGCACGGTCTGCTCAGCCCGATGGACGGAATTACTGCCGAACAGCTGTGCGTCAAGGAACTTCTGGCCCGCTTGGGCGACGGCAAGGTGAAAGAGGTCATCATGGCCATGAACCCCACGGTGGAGGGTGAAGCCACCGCCATGTATCTGGCAAAGCTTATCAAGCCTCTGGGCATCAAGACCACACGTCTGGCCTACGGTCTGCCGGTGGGTGCAAGCCTGGAATACACTGACGAAACCACTTTGTACCGTGCACTTTCTGGCCGTGGTGAGCTGTGAATTGGGAAAAATTTACAGTTTCTTCAAAAACAGCCCTTGCAAAACCATAAAAAAATGGTATACTGATACAACAAACCACAATGGAGAAAGGAGGCGCGCGGAATGGCACCCACTAAGGAGCGTCCGGCAACAAAAACCATTGCCACAAACCGTGAAGCGCGCCATGAATACTTCGTTCTGGAAGCGCTGGAAACCGGCGTTGAACTGAAAGGTACGGAGGTCAAGAGCCTGCGTGCCGGAGGGGTCAACCTGAAAGACAGCTGGGTCGATATTGAGGATGGCGAACTGCTGGTAAAGGGAATGCATATCAGTCCCTACGACCACGGAAACATGTTCAATCAGGATCCGATGCGCGTCCGGCGCCTGCTGGCACACAAAAGTGAGATCCGGCGGCTGCATCAGCAGTGCAAGCTGCAGGGATATACCCTTGTGCCGCTTTCGCTCTATTTCAAACATGGCCGCGTGAAAATGGAAGTGGGCCTTTGCAAAGGCAAAAAGCTCTACGATAAGCGTGCCGATGCCGCCCAGCGCGATGCAAAGCGTTCCATTGACCGTGCCATGAAGTCCAACGGCAAATACTATTGATCTTTTCAGACCGCTTCCTGAAGCGGAACTTTTTCAAAGCTTTCTGCACACCGCAAGGTGTGCTTTATAAGGGGGCGTAAAGGTTTCGACGGGGAGAGTGAGGTCTGGGCAGCGGGTAGCAGTGGGGGAACTGCTCTATAACTCCTCCAAAAAAATTAACTGACAATAACAATTCTCAGTTGCTCGCAGCCTGAGTGCTGCGCGTTCCGCCCACTCTTGTGTCGTGTGGGGCCGGGGCGTCCTTTAGACACAGCACCTGAACGGACCTAAGCTTTGCGGACCGGCAGGAACTCATGAAGCTACCAATGCGTTAGCCTGACGACCGGCGTGACGCGGAGGGAATGTTGTTGATCGCCTGCACCCGGAGACACCTACGCTGAACTCTTTTCGGACATGGGTTCGACTCCCATCGCCTCCACCAGTAAAAAGCACCTAGATTCGTTAAAATCTAGGTGCTTTTCTTTTGCTATAACACACTATTTAACACACTTTTGAAATAGTAACACAGTTTCAACCGGTTTGGAGCGTTGGCCGCTGCTCTGGGTGGCGGTCAAAATAACCAGCTGCTTCAAAGCTGGCGTAGTGTTCCCGGATAAGCTTTTCCCGTTCTGACTCCCACACCCTGCTTTTGGCTTCCCAGTCGTCCAGATACTCCACGGTGCGCTCCTCGACGCTTCCGCGGTGGTTCCATGCACCGAATCCTGTGCCACTCCACGCCCGGGTTGAAATGATCTCATCACGCCAGCGCTGGAGCTTGAGATTTCGGCGCAGAGCGGCAAAAGCGGCTTGCTCGCGGTTCTGTGCTGCGTTCCGGGTCGTGCCGTCCTCTCGGGCAATCTCCGAAATGGCTTTACCCCCGAAATAGTGGCGGCGCACAACGTCGGCTTGCTTGGCTGCCAACTGGCTGAGGGCTTCTTCAAGGGCGTTGTGCAGTTCCTCGGTGTAAATCTCATCCTCGGCAGCCTGGAACGCCTGAGACGCTACCGGGTCAGTCTGAAAATCTATCAGGGTGGAATCTGCCCCCTCTTCCCCCACAGGTAAATCAAGGCTTGTGCAGTCGTTCAGGGGGTTGGCAGACACGGCCACCCGCCTGCCGTCCTCGGTGGTTACGCTGCGCTTATGCTCGCCGCACGTTGCCTTCCCGATCTGGGAGCGAAGCGCATAGTTCAGGTACGTTGTAAAGCTGCTCTGTTCGGCGCTGTAATGCTTGGCGGCATAGTCCACCGCAAAATAACCTTCCTGCACAAGATCATCAAAGGACAGGCCCGCGTTGTCTGCAATGGGCTTGTTCTTCTCGTACCACTGCCACAGCTGCCGCCGGATAAAGCCCTTGTTTACTTCCCACAGCTGCCCCAGTGCAAAGGTGTTCCCGGCGGCAGCCAGAGCGGCAAGGGCCGCGTTGGTGTTCTGCTGATCAGTGGCCTTGTTTGGTTGCTTGTCCATTACCCTCACCCCGTTTTTTATATCACGCTATCACGCTGGGCACTGCGGCAAGCAGCTTTTGTGCTGCTTTCAATGTGATGTCACCGGGATTCTTCCAGCAAGGCCCCAGCGCCCAGATACCACCGGCGGCGTTAAACTGTTCAATGGTCATTCGTGTGCTGCCGTCAACTGTCGGCACTTCCAACAGCGGTTCACAATTCCGTTTGCTCAGTGCCAGTGCACGCGATTCTAATTTACTGATTCTGCTATTGCTCATCTGATATCACCTCCAGTTCATCCAGCTTCTTTTCCAATTCGGCCAAACGCCTCTCCTGTTCGTCTGCCCGGATGGAGCCTAGCACGGCATTCCCTGCGTAGATCACAGCGTTTGCCTGCTGCGGGGTGATTTCACGGTTCAATACCATATTGGATACTCGGGTCATTGCTCTGCGCACCTCGCCCGGATTGGTCATTTTTAGGTGCTTCTTTGCGGTCATGGGTTCGGTTCGCCTCCTGCTAAAAAGAGGGCGCACAGGTTTCCCCATGCGCCCAGATGATGCCATATCAGACGATTGCCTGATAATAGATAGCGGGTTTCTTGTTGGTGGGCACAAATGCGCCGTAGTTATAGCGGCCCTCAACCAGCCAGCCAGAAACGCCCGGGGGATTTTCGTGCAGCACTGCCGAAGTCAGCTTGACGGGTGCAGTCGTTGCGCAGGGGTGGCACAGCATAAAGCCGAACTTTGCGGGCAGGCGGTTGGCGGGGACCTTCTGAATAGAAGCGCCGTCCAGATTGGAGACAACGCCCTGCAGGCGCATATCCTGCCCGACGTTGGTTTCCAATACAATCTCCTTGCACTTCTTCATAATGCGGTACACGGTCGGGGTGACGATCAGAACGCGGTTGGTTTCGGGAACTTCTGCGTCATCCAGGGCGGCGCTGGCCTTGCAGATCTCATCATAGATGTTTGCATCGGTCAGTTCAACGGCGGTGGGAGTGGTGCCAGCGCTCTCACACATAACGTTGTAGGTGTATGCGTCAATCTCAGGGATAACCACTTCACGCTGCTGGCGGGCCAGAGCCTTGGCAGCTTCCAGCACAGCGCCGGTTTCGTCAAGGTCCAGAGCGTCAATCACGAAGTTGAAAGAGCGGTCCTTTGCCAGCTTGAACAGCTGAGTGGTGGCGGCCAGCGTGTCAATGTTGCCGTAACGGCTGCCGTTGCCGGTGCCCTCGCGGTTGTAGTCGTGCATCTCTGCAGTGGACACGTTGTAAACGCGAATGCTGTTTGCACCCACAAAGCTGTAATCCTGATTGGTTACAAGGCTGCGCTTGGATTCGTTCTTGAAGAGCTCATCCACAGCGTTCTGATATTTCGATACAAGATCAATTGCCATTTATAGATCCTCTCATTTTGCAGAGGGCATGAAATACTCGGTTCCATCATGGGCAGGGGTCAGGGGGCTTCCATGTGTGGCCCCAGTGGAAATACGGACAGCGTTGCCGGTTCTCTGGTTTGAGCTGGAAACGAAAATGGTCTGGATCTTCTCAGCTTTCGCCTTGAATGCTTCCGGTTCGTCCACGCCCAGCAGTTCAACCAGCTTGGTATCAAAGCCGTTTTCCTTGCAATAGCGCTCACACTCGAACGCCTGCCGGTCTTTCTGCAGCTGCTGACGTTCGGCGGCAAGTGCGGCCTTTTCCTTGTCCGTTTCTTCGCCCTGTGTGGTGTCCGGGTCGGTCGTGCCTTTAGCCCTCTCTCGGGCCAGACGCTCCCGGACGATATTGTTTACTTCTTCCTGGGTGAACATCTTCCCGGCGGGGCCGTTGCCCTCCGGCTGAGTGGTGTTTTCCTGCTGGGTGGTGTTCTGGGGGTTCTTGTCAGTCATGGTGACTTCCTTTCCCGGCCTTTAACCTGTGGCCGTTCAGTGTGTGTCTTTGTGCGATCTGCCAGCTTTGCGACGTGGGCAGGCCGCCGATCAGGGCGGGAGCCGGGGCAAAATGCACAAAATAAAAAAGGCGCAGAGAACCGCCGAAGCGTTTTCCCTGCGCCTTATCAGCTAACCGGTCATCCCGGCGGTACTCTATGCCTTACAGGCTTATTATACCACCACCGGGGGGATGGGTCAATCGTTTTTATTGGTGTGATGCGGGTTTTCCGGATTTGTAACTGTCAGAAACGCGGCAGATACACCGGCTTTGTTGGTGCTTTGGTGAACTCTAGCCGCCGGATACATCGCGCGCAGGGCGGCTAGCGTGGCCTGTGCGGCGTGTTCGTGCTCTGGGGTGTATGTAATCTTGACTTTCATTCCAGCACCCCCACAGCAGCGTTCTGGGCAGGGGCTTCCTGCTGCGCTGCCTGATACTGACGGCCCGCCATCCAAACCGCGTCAAGCCCCAGTTTGACCGCCAGATCGTGGCTGTTCCCTTGCTGGGTGGCGTGGGAGTAAGCAGCAAGAAAAACCTCCCGCGCCCGGACACATTCAAACACGCTCATGCTGTCAACCTCTCCTTCTTTCCGGCTGTGCACTCTTTGCGGCCAGCTCTGCCGCGATCTCAAGCCGGCGGAGCGCTTCGGCTTCCGATCGTGTAACAGTTTCTCCCAGATCAGAAATCTGTGGCAGATCCGGCAGCGAGTTCACGGACTTGCCCGCCGGGGCACAGTTGCGGTCTACAGGGTCAGGGGCGGCGCTCTTGCGCTGGGCACCGGCCTGTTGCACTGCAATGTCCCACAGGGCAGCCGTGTCAACGCTGGCGGTCAGGCGCTCACCCTTGCGTACAGCACCCACGGTAAAACCCTGCCGGGCATACTGCTGGCAGATCCAGCTTGCAGGGGACTGGCCCAGACGTTCCAGCGCGGACACGCGCCCGCCATCCAGCACACACGGTTCATGGTGCACGGTGCGGGGCTTCGGCTCCCGCTGGTCGATGTACTCCACCTCGAAGGTGTGCAAGGTGATACGCTTTTCAAGTTTCAGCATTGAAATATCCTCCATCTTTCGGTATAATGGGGGCGGTATAGTCGGCTAAACTTTACCGCCCATCTGCCGCCCACGGTGTTCCAGCACTGTGAGCGGCTTTCTTGTTGTCTGGGGTTCAGAGCAGCATGATAACCTCTTGACCGTCCACAAACAGCAGCTTGCCGCCCATGTCCTGAACGATGGTCAGCTGACAGCCGCCATCCGGTGTATCATGGAAACGGTCGGGGCAGTCCTTTTCACAGGGCTTGCCATCAAGGGGACAAATACGGTCTTTCATAGTCGAATCTCCTTTTCATTTTCACTTCGCCAGTTCTGACAGAGTGATGTTAAATGGCGAAGTTACGTTTTCTTAACGTTTCAACGTCCAAAATCTAACTTCGCCAACGTGGCGAACTGACAGAGGGTGGCGAAGTTAGGTAACTTCGCCAATGGTGTAACTTCGCCAAACTGGCGAACATACAAAAAATAACATAACTAAATTATTATTCTGTAACTTCGCCATCCGTTTCACTCTGTCGGGCAAGGCGCGAAAACCAGCCGCGCAAGCCGCCTTTCTGGTTCAACATGAATTTCTCAATATCACCGGATTCAACAAGGCTGTGGTATGCACGCTCGTAGGTGCGTTGACTGCAGCCGATTTCCTTTGTGACAGCTGCACGCAGTTCACCGCTTGCCATGCTTCCGAGTTTGCTTTCAGCCAGCACGTTCAAGATTGCGGCGGCAGTATCGTCCTTGGTCTGGGCAATCCTAAACCGGCGTTCCTCGATGAAATCAGCATCTTTCTTGTCGGTATATCCGTCAAAAACGGCCTTTGCTGCTTTGATGCCTCCAACAGTCACATCCTCAATGTGCATTAAAACAGTTTGCTGTTTCTCGCTGTAGTTTGATTTTTCGTGGCTGACGTAAATTTTGCCGTCATTCTTGGAGTAGCCCATAATCAGCACGCTGCGGGCAATGTCCCACAGGTCGGAACTGTCAGCCAGACGGCCACGGCCTGAAACACCCTGTTTCTTGTTGGTGTGCATCGATACCAGCGTTGAACATCGGTTCTTGATGTTGATAGCCTGCAGAGGGGTCATTGTGCGGCGTATCTGGTTCCGGCTGCCCATGTCCACGTTACCGGGCAGGAAGCTCTGCAGCGGGTCAACCAGTACAAGAATCGGCTCGATTGTGTCCACGAAGTCGGCCAGCGCCTTATCATTGACACACAAAATCTTGTCGTTTTCAATGAAATACTGGTCAGCCGTCATAACGTGAACCTTGCTCATGTCGGCACCGGCTGCCATGTAGCGGGTAGCCAGCACCTTACCGGGGTCATCCTCACCGGACAGAACCAACACACGGCCGGTCTGGTCTGGCGGGACAGGAAAGAATCCGGACGTTTTGCCGGTAGTCACATAGCCAATAAGCTGCGCAGACCAAAAGCCCTTACCCGTGCCGCCATCCGCGCCAAGCAGAGTGATCTCCCCTAGTGGGATAAGTCCGGGCACAAGCCATTGAATTTCTTGCGGTTCAACTTCCTGTAGGCACACCGGCACAGATGGTTTACCGAAGTGCCGGTCATGCCAGCGGTCTGAAGATTCATCAAATGCAACTGGATCCTCAGATATTCGCTTGGCACATCCAGCCCGCCAGGTATCAAATCTTGCGTAATTGATTCCTGTGCCCGGTGCTGTCACAAGGTCTCTCAGATACTGCTCCCGTTCAAGTTGTTCATCGACTTCTTTCCCGATGTACACCAGCTGATAGGTGTAATCGTTCAACAGTTCGGCGGCGGGGGTCTGGTTCAGGTATTGCAGGAAGGGTTGCAACTTCTTTGCGCGTTCATCTTCTCGCACTCTATCACCCCACCTTTTTCTCGTGGTCTTTCGGCCCGTCCTCAAAGAAGAACGTGCCGATCTGGTCGGTGGGGATGTCCAGCACCTTGGAAACGGCGATGATCTCCGCGCTCGTCCACGGCTGATAGCCCATCATCCGGGCTGTGAGGGTGCTGGGGGCCATTCCGGCCCGCTTGGCGATCTCGTTTTGCTTCAGCTCCATCTCTGCGAACCTGACACGGAGCTTGTGAAATGGTCTGTACATGTTAATCCTCCTCTTTGATGATCTCGGTCACGTCCACGCCCAGCGCGGCGGCGATCTTGCACGCAGTCAAAGCGGTACAAGTGCCGCGGCCCTTGATCGTAGAAAGGTTCTGGCGGCTCACACCGGCCTTGTCTGCCAGCTGGCCCAGCCGCAGGCCTTTGCGTGCGGCCATGATTTCAATGTTTTCTTTGAGCTTCATTTTGTTCACTTCCTTTCGTTTACTTAAACGAAAAATCGTTTACGAGATGATTATAAACCGATTCTCGTTTATTGTCAATAGCGTGATTGAAATTTCGTTTATTTTGTGATATCTTATGAATGAGAGGGGGAGTAAAAATGGAAACCTACGAAAACATTGATAAAGAACTTGCAAAACGTGGTTTGAGTCGAAGAAAGCTTGCTAGTGCAGTTGGAATTCCGCCTTCGACTTTTCAGTCTATGATGGAGAGAAAACGAGGCATAACGCTGGAACTCCTGAAAAGAATATCGGATTTTCTTGGGGTTTCAATATATTCATTAGCAGGTTTTGACTTGGCTTCTGAAGCTGTGACGGATGAAATTAACCAGAATCAAAAAGAAATTAAGTTGCTTGAAAATTTTCGCAATCTGAATAGCAAGGGCCAAACCGTGGCCGTTGAGCGTATAAGGGAGCTTGTCCAGATTCCTGCATATCAAAGACTTTTGACAAGTCCTGAACTTGAGCCAGATATGAGTTACGATGATCCGTTCAATTTGAAAGTGCCCGGCTTGCCCACCCAAGACGTGCCCAGCGCCCCAGACGATAAAGACCCCGCCGAAAAATAAAACGCCCACAGGGGCCTTGTAGCCGGTGTGGGCGGGGGGTGTCGTGAAACGCGACGGTAAAGGGGGGAGTTGTCGCATAATGCGAAAACTCCGATAGTGGCAGCTCGTCTCACAATGAGGCAAGCTCTGGCAGTTGTCCAATTGTTGGACAACTGTAAACGCTGGATGTTGCCGAACGGTTCGGCAACATAAAACCGTTGTCGCACAATGCGACAACGGTGAAGATGGAGCTTGTCGCACAATGCGAAAAGCTCGAAACAACCAGCATAGCAAGGATACGTTTAAAAGGGGGTGCAGCCAGATGAGCAAGAGAACCAACACGGCCCAGTGGGAAGAAAAATATCAGCGCTGGCGCATTGCCGTGCAGAAGGATGGAGTGCGCAAACAGTTTTACAGCAGCACCCCGGGCCGCACTGGGCAGCGGGAAGCAAACCGCAAGGCAGATTCCTGGCTTGAAGATGGTATTGGTGTGAAGGTGGGCCGAGTCGAGGATGTTTACAAGCTCTGGCTCGATGGTCTGAAGCTGACCACCAGCGAGGGCAATTGGGAGCCAGTAGAAAGCCGGTGGCGTGTCTGGGTGCTGCCATCGATTGGAAAGAAGCGGGTGAACACGCTGACGGACGCAGATCTACAGGCCATCATAAACAAGGCCCACGCTGCTGGCCGGAGCCGAAAAACGCTGCAACTGCTGGCCGGTGATCTCCGGGCCTTTTGCAAGTACTGCCGGAAAAGCAAGCTGTCAACCTTCCTGCCGGAGGATGTGCAAATACCCGCCGGGGCCCGCCTGAAGGGCAAGAAGGTCTTGCAGCCAGATGATCTATTGAAGCTGTTCAGCATCGACACAACGCTTTACAGGAGCAAGCGGGTGCACGATGATTATATCCACGCATACCGCTTTGAAGTCTTGACCGGGCTCAGGCCGGGGGAGCTGCTAGGCCTGCGCTGGGCAGATATCAAAGGCGACACGGTGAACCTGTCCCGCTCCATCAACGTGAAGGGCCGAGAAACCCACGGAAAGAACGAAAACGCCGTGCGGTCATTCGTCCTGTCCGATGTAGCGCGGGCCGTCCTGGAGGCTCAGAGGGCCATCACGGGGCATTGTGAAAGCGTGTTCTGTCTGGAAACAGAGCGGCGCTATTATAAGCGCTGGAAAGTGTTCTGCACTGCCAACGAGATGGAGCCGGTGAGCCTGTACGAACTGCGGCACACCTTCGTGAGCGTGGTCAAGACGCTGCCCGCCGGGGAAGTCAAGGAGCTTGTAGGCCACTCCGAAGATATGGACACCTTCGGCATTTACAGCCACGCCCTGACCGGCGAGGATGTCGCCACAGCGCAGGCCGTCAACGCAACGTTTTTGAGGCTGCTGAAGCCGGGAAAATAACACACTTTTTAACACACTTCCAGATTTTAGGGAAACAATCTCTATTCTGTGAGTGGAATTTTCATCCATAGCAACGGCCCAATTTGGGGGTCGAAATCAAATATTTTCCACGTTGAATCGCCGGTTATAAGTTCGACTCCCATCGCCTCCACCACACAAGAAAAATCCGAACCTCTTCCCATCGGGAAAAGGTTCGGATTTTTTCGTTTGCCGTATTTCTTACCGCGTCATTTTCATTTCCAGTCTCAGCAGCGCGGCTTTTTTATCGATGCCGCCTGCATATCCGGTCAGGCTGCCGTTTGTTCCGACAACGCGGTGGCAGGGAATGATGATAGAGATCACATTGTGTCCGACAGCCCCGCCCACAGCCTGCGCAGACATCCGGGAAAGACCGCGCTCTGCAGCCAGCTGCCTTGCCAGTGCACCATAGGTCGTGGTCTGGCCGCAGGGGATGCGGCGCAGCAGCGCCCACACCTCCTGCTGAAAGGCCGAGCCAGCAGGATGGAGCGGCGGCGTAAAGTCTGGCTCCTGCCCGCCGAAATAAACATCCAGCCAGCGGCTGGCCTCGGAGAGCACGGCGGTCTCCTGCTCCTGATGCACCGCGTTCAGGGTGCGGGCAAAGTACTTCTGCCCCTCGAACCAGAGGCCGGTCAGGCCGGTGTCATCAGCGGCCAGCAGGATGCCGCCCAGAGGAGACTCATAGTGCTGTGTATAGATCACCGTTTATCGGATCTCAATGCCCAGCTTGAACTTCAGGTTGCCCAGCACCTTCTTGACGGTGCGCTCGACCTGATCAGCGGAGATCTCCGCACTGGGGTCAGACAGGGTCAGGGAGAAGGCCATGCTCTTCTTGCCCTCGCCCAGGTTTGCGCCGCGGTAGATATCGAACAGCTTGACCTCGGTGATGAGGGAGCTTGCCTTCTTGATGGTGTCCTCGATCTCTCCGCAGGTGACCTTTTCCTCGCAGACAAGGGCCAGGTCACGCTTGACGGCAGCGTAGGGGCTCAACGGCTTATAGCGCAGCTCACCGTCCACACAGGACATCAGAGCCTCATAGTCCAGCTCACCCAGATAGATGTTCTGGCTGTCCTTCTGGTCCTTTGCGATCTCCAGCTCGCCGTTGATCTCATTGGAGAGCTTACCGAACACGCCCAGACGCTTGCCGTTGCAGTAGACAGCGGCGCTGATGCCGGGGTGGAGCCACGGGGTGGTCTCGCGCTCGTAGGTGAAGGTCAGGTCAAAGCCTGCGGCCAGCGCCTCCATTGCACCCTTGACGGTGAAGAAGTCCTCCTCGGGGCCAAAGGCACCAATGCAGAGGGTCTGACGCTCATGGGGATGCTCGCTGATGGGCAGCTCCTTGGCCAGATAGACGGGAGCCATCTCGAACAGGCGGCCCTCGGCATTGCCCTTCTTGAGGTTGTCCACGATGACATTCAGCATGGACGGGGTCAGCAGGGTGCGCATGATGGACAGGTTCTCGCTGATGGGATTCAGGATGCGGATGGCCTTGCGGGCAGCATCCTCAGCGGGGATGTGCAGCATATCCAGCTCTGCGTTGGAGTAGAAGGCCAGGGTGGAGGCCTCATAGAAGCCCTGTGCAGCCAGCAGGCGCTTGGTCTTGAGCTGCTGCTTTTGTGCATAGTTCAGGCCGCCGTTGGTGACAGAGGCGGTGTTCAGGAAGGTGGGGTTGATGTGGTCATAGCCGTACTCACGGATGACCTCCTCCGCCAGATCGGGGAAGCTCTCCACGTCCTCACGGTAGAGAGGAGCAGACACATCCCAGCTGCCATCGGCCTGCACATCCACAGTAAACTCCAGGCGCTGCAGGATATCGATCATGGTCTGCTCGGGCACAGTGATGCCCAGCACACCGCAGATCTTGGCGGGGGTGGTCACGATGTGCTTGCGCTCCAGCGGGCGGCCATCGGTCAGGTCATACTCGAGGGTGGTGATATCGCCGCAGTCCAGCTCCTGGATCAGGTGCAGGGCACGGGCAAGGCCCAGCTCGGGAGAGTTGCGGTCCACACCCTTTTCATAGCGGGCAGAGGAATCACTGTTCTGGCCCAGGGCACGGCTGGTCTTGCGGACGCAGTCACGGGCGAAGGTGGCGCACTCGAACAGCAGGCTGGTGGTGTTCTCATCCATGCCGGAGTTGGCACCGCCCATGATGCCGGCCAGAGCCACAGGCTTCTCGGCATCGCAGATGACCAGATTGTTGGGGTTCAGGGTGAACTCCTTTTCATCGAGGGTCACGATCTTCTCACCCTCGTGGGCACGGCGCACATCAATGGTGCGGCCGACGACCTTGTTCAGGTCAAAGGCGTGCATGGGCTGGCCCATTTCCAGCAGGGTGTGGTTGGTGATATCCACCACGTTGCTGATGGAGCGCAGGCCGCACAGGGCCAGATGACGCTTCATCCAGCGGGGAGATTCGCCCATGCGGATGTTGCGGACGTAGTGTGCCATATAACGGGGGCACAGGTCGGGGGCCTCCACCTGGACGGTAATGGGAGCATCCGGCTCACAGACAGCCTTGTAATCCATGGCGGGCATGTGCAGGGGCTTGCCCAGAATGGCAGCGACCTCGCGGGCAATGCCCAGCACGGACTGGCAGTCAGGGCGGTTTGCGGTGATGGAGATATCGAAGATATAGTCATCCAGGCCGACAACGGGTGCAATGTCGGTGCCGGGAACGGAATCCTCGGGCAGGATGAGCAGGCCATAGACCTCAGAGCCCGGGAACAGGTCATCGTTCAGGCCCAGCTCCTCGCCGGAGCAGAGCATACCGTTGGACTCCACGCCCTGCATCTTGCGGGCCTTGATCTTGATGCCGCCGGGCAGGGTGGAGCCATCCAGAGCGGCGGGCACACAGTCGCCCAGCTTCATATTGGCGGCACCGGTGCTGATGCGGATATCGTGGCCGTAGTCACCGCAGTCCACCACACACTTGGTCAGGTGGGTGCCCTCCTGCTTTTCCATCTCCACGATCTTGCCAACGACCACCTTGCTGATGCCTGCATCCAGCGGGATCAGCTCTTCCACCTCAAAGCCGCAGGAGAACAGCTTCTCCTCCAGCTCCTGAGCGGTAACGTCGATATCAACGAATTCTTTTAACCAACTGAAAGGTACTTTCATTGTCTGTTCTCTCCCCTCTTATTCATGGAACTGCTTGAGGAACTGCAGGTTGTTCTCGAACATCAGGCCGATGTTGTTGATGCCGTACTTCAGCATGGCGATGCGCTCGATGCCAATGCCGAAGGCGAAACCGGAATACTCATCCGGGTCAATGTTGCAGTTCTCCAGCACCTTGCGGTTGACAACACCGCCGCCCAGAACTTCGATCCAGCCGGTGTGCTTGCACAGGGGGCAGCCCTTGCCGCCGCACTCAAAGCAGCTGACATCGACCTCCACACTGGGCTCGGTGAAGGGGAAGTAAGAGGGACGCAGGCGGGTGCGGGTGTCCTTGCCGAACAGCTTCTGCACAAAGGTGTTCAGCGCGCCCTGCAGGTCGCCCAGGGTGATGCCCTTATCCACGACCAGGCCTTCCATCTGGTGGAACATGGGGCTGTGGGTGGCATCGGAATCGGAACGGAACACACGGCCGGGGATCAGCACCTTGATGGGCGGCTTCTGGCTGTCCATGGTGCGGATCTGGCCGCCGGAGGTCTGGGTGCGGAGCAGGAATTCGTCGGACAGGTAGAAGGTATCCTGCATATCGCGGGCGGGGTGATCCTTGGGCACGTTCAGGCGGGTGAAGTTGTGGTCGTCGTCCTCGATCTCAGGTGCGTCGGCCACGGCAAAGCCCATGCCGGAGAACACGTCGATGATCTGGTTGGTGACCAGCGTCAGGGGGTGCAGACCACCCACCGTGCGGGTCTTGGCGGGCAGGGTGATGTCCACGGTCTCAGCGGCGTTGCGGGCGGCCAGCTCGGCCTCCTTCACCTTGGCAGCGGCGGCATCGTAGTCTGCCTGCACCTTCTGCTTGAGCTCGTTGATGATCTTGCCCATGGCGGGGCGCTCTTCGGGCGCGACAGAGCGCAGATTCTTCATCAGCGCGGGGATCTTGCCGTTTTTGCTCAGATATTCCTGCCAGAACGAGGCCAGCGTCTCCTTGGAAGAGACCTGACCGAGGCACTCTGCGGCCTGTTTGGCCAGCTCGTCGATCATTGCTTGCATGGAAATTCTCTCCTTCTCAGTTCGTGTTTTCAAAGCGGGGCAGCAAAAAAAGGCCCCGTCCCCTGCCGGGCCATTTCTGGCCGGACAAAAGGGACGAAGCCTTTGCAAATCCAATGCTCCGCGGTACCACCCGGTTTCCGCCCTGCACAAAGAAGGGCGGCTCTCAAACGCCGTAACGGGGCGCGCCGTCCTGCCCTAATAGAAACCGTTCGGGCAGGCCGCTCAGGAGCGAACTTCGGCACACACCCACGCGGAAGCCCTTTCAGCCGGTGAAGCTTCTCTCTTTGCTGTGGAACTGCATGCGTACTCTCTCCGTCGCTGCGTTTTCAAGATATTCAGGTTTCATAACCGGATATCATCTTACCACACTTTGGGCCTGTTTGCAAGCCGGGGCGGCACTTTTTCCCTGAATTTTACGGTTTTGCTTGTATTTTGGCCGAAAGTATGGTATTGTAAGCGTAACGTTTTACTGAAAGGAGGGTACACCCAGATGGGTTGGAATGGCTGCATCTTTTTCAAAAAAGGTCAGATTTAATACTTTCCGGCTCGAAGTGTACCCTTTTGTCTCTTTCAGCAAAGCGTGGAGCATGATTTTCAGCGCCGCGCAGCTTTGCTGTGGGGCGCTTTTGTTTTGGGTACACTTTCTATTTTGAATCATTCACTATAAATAGAAAGGGTGTTTCCAATGGATCATAAACTCAATTTAAAAAAGCAGCTCGCCTGCATTTATACTTCCGATTTCTTCTCCGGCCTGCGCATCACGGATGCGGTATGGGTGGCCCTGCTGGCGGCCCGGGGCTTCTCCCTGTGGGAGATTGGCCTGGCCGAAAGCGTGTATCACATCGTCAGCCTCTTCTGCGAAGTGCCCAGCGGCATGGCGGCAGACCTGCTGGGCCGCCGGAAGACCCTCCTGTCCGGCGGAGTCTTGACCGTGACCTGCAATCTGTTGATGGCTTTTGCGCCGAACCTGTTCACCATCTGCCTTGCCATGGGGCTGAACGCGCTGGCTATGACCATGTTTTCCGGCACCTTCACAGCCCTTGTCTACGACAGCCTGAAGACCGAGGGCCGCGAGGACGAGTACATCCAAGTCTCCGCCAACAGTTCCCAGATTTCCATGCTGGCCAACGCCATAGGTTCGCTGGCCAGCCTTTTGAAGCGCTTCCTCGGCTTTGCGGGCTTTTACCTGCTGAGCGCTGCGTTCGAGGGCGTTTCCACCGCCGCCCTTGCGCTGATGGAGGAGCCCATCGTCACCAAGGCACAGGCCAGCCGGGGAAAGCAGACCCTCCGCGCGCTGCCCGGCCAGTTCACCAAACTGGCGCGCAACAGCCTGAGCATCCTGCGCACCACGCCGCTGGCGGCCAAGCTCATCGTTTCCAGCGCCGTCGTCTCGGTACCCAGCTACCTGACCAAAATGTTCTTGCAGCAGCGGCTCGTTGAGCTGGGCTGGCCCACAGAGCTCCTCTTTCTTCCCCTGCTGCTGGGCGGTGCTGCCTGTGTGCTGGGCGCTGAAGTGGGCCGCCGGGTCCGGTTCCGCTCCATGCGGCGGTTTTACTCCGTCTGCGCCCTGCTCTGCGGCGTCGGCACGCTGCTGGTGGGCCTTGCCCCCGCGTGGGGCGGTCTGTTCGGCATGATGCTGGTGCAGGGTGTGTTGGAGGTCTATCTGCTCCACGAGAGCCAGAAGCTGAACGATGCCATCCCCAGTGACCAGCGGGCCACCCTCATCAGCGTGGACAGCATGGCCTACAGTCTGCTCATGATCCCCGCAAGTCCTCTGGTGGGTGCTGTCGGCGATGCCTTCGGGCAGGCCGGTGCAGGCCTTGCCCTGCTGGGCGGGGTCATCGTGCTGAGCGGCGTGGCGCTCTTGGGGAAAAAGCCGCAGGAATTCTGATACAGCAAAAAGCGGATGCGTTCCGGTGGGAGCGCATCCGCTTTGTTATTTTGCTCAGAACCGCCGCCAGGTGTCCGGCATAAAGAACACCAGCATGGGGAAGATCTCCAGACGGCCCGCCAGCATGTCAAAAATCATAACCAGCTTGGCGGGATTGGAGTAGCTGCCAAAGTTCATCATGGGGCCCACCTGGGCAAGGCCGGGGCCGATGTTGTTCAACGTGGCGGCAATGGCGGTGAAGTTGGTCACCATGTCAAAGCCATCCAGACTGATGAGGAAGAAGGATGCCGCAAAGATGAAGATGTAGGCGGCCACAAAGACATTGGTGGCGCGAATGGTCTCATGGTTGACCACCTTGCCGTCCATCCGGACGGGGGCCACCACCTGCGGGTGAAGGGCCTGCTTGAGCTCCTTGCCCACAGTCTTGCCCATCAGCAGGAGGCGGCTGACCTTTATGCCGCCGCCGGTGCTGCCTGCGCAGGCACCCACAAACATCAGCATGACAAGGATCTCCTTGGAGAGGGTGGGCCACAGGTCAAAATCACAGCTGGAGAATCCTGTGGTGGTAATGATGGAGCCCACCTGGAAGGCGGCGTGGCGCAGGGCCTCGCCCAAGCCGTTGTACATGCTGTAAATGTTGGCCGTGATGATGACCACAGCCACACCGATGATCACAAAGTAGGCGCGCACCTCCTCGCTGGCGGCAGCGCGGCGGAAGCGGCGCATCAGCAGCAGGAAATAGGCATTGAAGTTCACGCCAAACAGGATCATAAAGATGGTCACGACCCACTGGATATAGGGCGACATTCTGGCAAAACTGTCATTGCGGAAGCCGAAGCCGCCGGTGCCCGCTGTGCCAAAGGAGGTCAGCAGAGCTTCAAATACCGGCATCCGCCCGGCGATCAGGAACATGAATTCCAGCACCGTCAGGAGGAAGTAGATGCCGTACAGAATTTTTGCCGTGGACTGCACCTTCGGCACCAGCTTATCCACCTGCGGGCCGGGGCTTTCGGCTTTCATCAGGTTGACATGGGAGCCGCCGGTCAGGGGCAGCAGGGAGAGCAGGAACACCAGAACGCCCATGCCGCCGATCCAGTGGGTGAAGCTGCGCCAGAACAGGATGCCCCTGGGCAGGTCCTCCACGGCGGGCAGGATGCTGGCACCGGTGGTGGTGAAGCCGGAAACGGTCTCAAACATGGCATCCACCGGGTTGGGGATGCTGCCCGTGAGCACAAAGGGCACCGCGCCCACCACACTGATGAGCAGCCAGCAGAGCGCCGTGGTGGCAAAGCCCTCCCGCATATAGAAGATCTGGCTCTTGGGTTTGATGCGGTGGAGCAGAGCGCCCGCCACCGCAGAAAGCGCTGCCGTGAGCAGGAACACGCCCAGCACCATCCACTCACCGTAGATCAGGCTGGCCATGGCAGGCAGCAGGAGCAGCGCGGCTTCGCAATAGAGGATGTAGCTCAGCAGCCGCAGAACGATCGCATAATTCATGCCGCGCCTCCGTTAATCTTCCACGATATCCCGCAGGTCATGCAGGCCGTGCTCCAGCGTGACCACGATGACGTTGTCGCCCACCTGGATCTCATCGCCGCCGCGCGGGATCTTGATCTCGTTGCCGCGGGTGATGCAGCAGAGCAGCAGGTTCTTTTTCAGGTGGAGTTGGCTCAAGGGTACACCGGTGGCGCGGCTCTTCTCATGGACCGTAAATTCCAGCGCCTCCACGCGGTCGTCCAGAATGCGGTACAGGGTCTTGATGTTGCTACCTGCCTCGTTCTGCAAAGCGCGCACATACTGCACGATGTAATCGCAGGTCATGTACTTGGGGTAGACGATGCTGCCCAGATCAAGCCCGGCCAGGATATCGTCAAATTCCAGGCGGTTGATCTTGGTGACCAGCTTGCCGTTGGAATGCTTCTTGGCAAACAGGGTCAGCAGAACATTTTCCTCGTCGATGTTGGTCAGGGCCACAAAGGCCTCGGTGGAGGTCAGGCCCTCGGAGAGCAGGAACTCGCGGTTGGAGCCGTCCTCACACAGGATCTGTGCCTCGGGCAGGGCCTGGGCCAACACATCGCAGCGGGCGGGGTCCCGCTCCACGATCCGCACCCGGACATGGTTTTCCAGCAGCTCCTGGCTCAGGTAGAAGGCAATGGCACCGCCGCCCACGATGAGGGCATTGCGCACCGGGCGCACGGCCAGATGGATGCGCTGGAAGAACGCGTGGGCCTTTTCCTGCGTTGCAAGAAAGGTGACCTGATCGCCGGTCTGGAGCACAAAATTACCGTTGGGGATGATGACCCCGTCATTGCGCTCCACGGCACAGACCAGGATATCGCTCTTGAGCCGGGTGGGGATCTCCCGGATGGCCACGCCGTCCAATGCCTGTGCCTCGGTCAGGGTGAACTTGATCAGCCGCACCCGGCCTTCCGCAAAGGTATCGATCTTGCTGGCACCGGGGAAGCGCAGCAGGTGGGAGATCTCCCGCGCCGCAGCCATCTCCGGGTTGATGATGGCCGAAATGCCGATCTGCTTTTTGATGAAGTCCAGCTCATGGCTGTAGGATGGGTTGCGCACACGGGCAATGGCGTGGCAGTGGCCCGCCTTTTTGGCAAACATGCAGCAGAGCAGGTTCAGCTCGTCCGAGCCGGTGACCGCAATGAACACGTCCGCTTCCTCGATCCCTGCCTCGGACAGCGTTGTGATGGAGGAGCCGTTGCCGGTAATGCCCATCACGTCATAGGATTCGCTGATATGCTCCACACGGGCCTTGTTGGTATCGATGATCGTGACATTGTGGCCTTCCTCGCTGAGCTGACGTGCCAGCGCTGTGCCGACTTTGCCGCAGCCCACCAGAATGATCTTCATAGAAAATGTCCTTTCCGTCCCTCCCGCCTTGCGGGAAGGATGCTTTCTCAGTAGCGCTCCACGCCGTCCTTGGTGACAAGGGCGTAGACCAGCGGGGCCTCCTCGGGCTTTTCCGCACCATAGACCAGACCGCTGCGGTACTCCGCAGCAGCGGCTTCAAACTTATCTGCCGCACCGTAGAAGGTGGCCAGGCTTTCGCCCTTGTGCACATAGTCACCGCGCTTTTTGTGCAGGGTGATGCCGGCCGCAAAGTCCAACGGGTCTCCCTTCTTCTGGCGGCCAGCGCCCAGCAGCACACTGGCAGAGCCGATCTTCTCGGCATCGTTGGCCACGATGTAGCCATCCTGCTCGGCCAGCAGCTCAAAGCTGGCTGCAGGCTGTTCAAACAGGCTGTAATCGTCCAGCACACGGGTGTCGCCGCCCTGGGCCGCAAACATCTCCTTGCACTTGGCAAAGGCAGAGCCGTCCGCGATCACAGCCTGTGCCATGGCACGGCACTCCGCCGGGGTACCCTTGCCTGCCAGCACCAGCATATTGGCGGCCAGCTGCAGGCAGACCTCGGTCAGGTCGGCAGAGCCCTTGCCCTTGAGCACGTCCATGCTCTCCATAACCTCAAGGCTGTTGCCGATGTTGCGGCCCAGCGGGGTGTCCATATCGGTGATCATAGCGGCCACCCGGCGGCCATGGTGGGTGCCGATGGCGACCATCAGCTCAGCCAGCTCAATGCTCTGGTCCACGGTCTTCATAAAGGCACCGGTGCCGGTGGTCACATCCAGCAGAATGGCATCAGAGCCGGAGGCCAGCTTCTTGGACATGATGGAAGAGGCGATCAGCGGGATGCAGCTGACCGTGGCGGTCACATCCCGCAGGGCGTACATCTTCTTATCCGCCACGGCAATGCCCTCGCTCTGGCCAATGACCGACAGCCCGATCTTGTTCACCTGGGCAAAGAACTCCTCCTGCGAAAGGGCAGTTCTGGTGCCGGGCACGCTCTCCATTTTATCAATGGTGCCGCCGGTATGGCCCAGGCCGCGGCCGCTCATCTTGGCGATCTTTACACCGCAGGCCGCCACCACAGGGGCGATCACAAGGGTGGTCTTATCGCCCACGCCGCCGGTGGAGTGCTTATCCACCTTGATGCCGGGGATGGGGGAAAGATCGACCATCACGCCGCTGTGGGCCATCACGTCCGTCAGCTCGGCAGTTTCTTCGTTGGTCATGCCGCGCAGGTAGACCGCCATCATCCAGGCAGCCATCTGGTAATCGGCCACTTCCCCACTGACAAAGCCGTTGACAATGGCCTCCAGCTCTTCCCGGGTGTGGGTACCGCCATCGCGCTTTTTCGCGATCAGATCATAAATACGCATCGCAATTCTCCTGTCTGACAGTATGACTTTCAGTAAATTCCATTATAACAGACTTTTTGACAAAGGCAATCCACATTCCGTCTCCTTTGTCGGGTTTTGAACACCAAGGGCGCAGCTGCCCGGAAAAGCAGCTGCGCCCTTGGAACAAACCTCGCTCAGCGGGAACCCTTGTCGTAAGGGATGCCCTCAGCCTTGGGGGCCATGCTGTTTTTGGAGGTAAAGGCCAGAATGATCATGGATGCGATGAACGGCATCATGTTATAGATGTTGCTGGACCAGTGGAGCTGCGCCAGGAAGGTGGAGTCCGCAATGTTTGCCAGGCTCTTGAACACGGCAAAGAACATGGCGGCGGCACAGATGTTGAAGGGCTTCCACTGGCCAAAGATCATAACAGCCAGTGCAAGGAAGCCCGCGCCAGCCACGCCGACCTCAAAGTTCCAGGTCTGCACCGGGGGCACGATATATGCCAGACCGCCGATAGCGCCCAGCGCACCGGAAAGCAGCACACCCGCGTAGCGCATCTTGTAGACGTTGATGCCCACAGAATCGGCTGCCTGAGGATGTTCGCCGCAGGCGCGCAGGCGCAGACCGAAGCGGGTCTTGTACAGCACCACATAGCTGATGACGAGCAGCACGATGCCCAACGGCACAAAGATGCTCAGCTCCAGGCCGCCGATGCTGAACAGGAACGGCTTGTTGGAATAGTTCAGCTTGGCGCTGCCGCTGTCGCTGAAATACTTGGCAATGACCACGGCAATGGCGGTGGCCAGCAGGTTCAGGGCCGTGCCGCCGATGGTCTGGTCCGCTTTCAGGTTGATGGAAGCAAAGGCCAGAAGCAGGCTGTACACGATACCGGCCAGCGCAGCCACCAGGACCGAGATCAGCACCACCAGGAACGGCGACATGTCGGCCGGAAGCATGGTCAGGGTCAGAACACCCGCCACACCGCCGATGACCATGATGCCTTCCAGCGCGATGTTGATGATGCCGGAGTGCTCACTGAACATACCGCCCAGTGCCACCAGCATCAGGACGATGCCATACAGCAGGGTATATTTGATCAAAAGCAGCATCTTACTTGCCCTCCTTCTTCGCGTTGGCCTTTTCCGCCGGGGCAGGCTCTGCGTTCACATTGGTCTTGTCCGCATTCTTGAACAGCAGCTTCTGGATCTTGCCGCGGAACAGCATGGAGAATGCACACAGGTAGATGATGATGCCGCTGATCAGGTCGGCGATCTCCGTGGGATAATACTTGGTGGAAAGGAAGGTGCCGCCCACCGAGATGTGGGAGATGAACAGGGCCGAGAAGATGGTGCCAATGGGGTTAGAGCTTGCCAGCAGGGCAACGGAGATGCCGTTGAAGCCCATGGCGGGCAGGCTGGTGGAGTTCAGGGGGTTCCACTGGCCCACGTTGGACAGGTAGAATAGGCCCGCGCCAAAGCCTGCCAGCGCACCAGCAATGGCCATGGAGAGGATGATGTTCTTCTTTTCGTTGATACCGGCGTAGCGGGCAGCACTCTTATTCAGGCCGACCGCCTTCAGCTCATAGCCAAAGGTGGTCTTGTTCAGCACCACCCAGATCAGGATGGCCACCACAGCGGCCAGGAAGATGGCAATGGTGGTGCTGTTGGTCTGGAACAGCTTGTTCAGGCCGAAGTCCGGGATGACAGACTGGGCGAGATCCGCGTTCTTGCCCAGGTTCAGGGTGCGGGTGTTGCGCACATCGTACATGGGGCCGGTGCCGTTCTGGTAGACCAGCTCATTGACAAGGTACAGGCCGATCCAGTTGAACATGATGGAGGTAATGACCTCGTTGATGTTGAAGTAGGCCTTGAAGAAACCGGGGATGGCACCCCACAGACCGCCCAGAATGGCCGCAGCCAGCAGGCAGACGAACCAGGGCAGCTTGAGCATGATGGCGCAGTAGAGGGCACCGTAAGCGCCCAGCGTGTACTGACCGGCGGCACCGATGTTGAACAGGCCGGTCTTGAAGGCGAAGCCCACGGAAAGGCCTGTCATGATCAGGGGCGCGGCGTTGGCCAGCTCCTTGCCGACACCATAGGGGGCATCATGGAAGCCTCCCTTGAGGATGCGGACAAAACCGTCTGCCCATGCGTGGGCCGGGTTGATGGCCAGCAGCACGAGGAAACCCACAGCCAGACCGATCAGGATACACAGCAGGGCAGCCATCACGCTGGTGACAGAACCCTGCAGCCCGTTGTGGGAAAGTTTTTTGTTTTTCATTTCTGCTTACTCCTTTCCCTGCTTGCGGGCACCGGCCATGTACAGGCCCAGCTCCTGGACTGTGGTGGTCTTGGGGTCAAACTCACCCACGATCTCACCCTCGTACATCACAAGGATCCGGTCAGAGAGGTTCATCACCTCGTCCAGCTCCAGGCTGACCAGCAGCACAGCCTTGCCCCTGTCGCGCTCATCCACGATCTGCTTGTGGATATACTCAATGGCACCGACATCCAGGCCGCGGGTGGGCTGCACTGCCACCAGCAGCTTGGGGTCTTTGTCGATCTCACGGGCAATGATCGCCTTCTGCTGGTTGCCGCCGGACATGCTGCGCACGATGGTTGCGCTGCCCTGGCCGCTGCGCACGTCATACTGAGCGATCAGCTTATCGGAATACTCCCGCACCTTTTCACTGCGGATAAAGCCGTTGTGCTGGAACTCGGGCTGCCAGTAGCGCTGGAGCACCATGTTGTTCTCCAGGCTGTAATCCAGCACCAGACCATGCTTGTGGCGGTCCTCAGGGATATGGCTCATGCCGTCCTTGGAGCGCTGACGGATGCTCTCGTTGGTGATTTCCTTGCCGTCCAGCAGCACCTTGCCGCTGCTGAACTTTTCCAGACCAGTCAGGCCGTAGACAAACTCTGTCTGGCCGTTGCCCTCGATGCCCGCCAGACAGACGATCTCACCGCCACGCACCTGGAAAGAGACGTTCTTGACGGCATCCTTCTTGTGCTGGGCGTTGTGCATGGTAACGTTCTGCACGTCCAGCACCACCTCGCCGGGGGCGGCGGGCTTTTTGTCCACCTGCAGCTGAACATCGCGGCCGACCATCATGCGGGAAAGCTCTTCCTTGGTGGTGTCCTTGATGTCCACAGTGCCCATATACTTGCCCTTGCGCAGAACCGTGCAGCGGTCTGCCACTGCCATGATCTCGTTGAGCTTGTGGGTGATGAAGAGGATGGATTTGCCTTCCTTCTTGAACCCACGCATGATCTCCATCAGCTCGTCGATCTCCTGCGGGGTCAGAACAGCTGTGGGCTCATCAAAGATCAGGATCTCGTTGTCGCGGTAGAGCATCTTCAGGATCTCCACACGCTGCTGCATACCAACAGAGATATCACTGATGAGTGCATCGGGGTCCACACGCAGGCCGTACTTCTCGCTCAGGGCCACGACCTTCTTGCGGGCCTCAGCCTTCTGCAAAAAGCCCAGCTTATTGGGCTCCACGCCCAGAATGATGTTATCCAGCACGCTGAAGCATTCCACCAGCTTGAAGTGCTGGTGCACCATGCCGATGCCCAGCGCGTTTGCATCGTTGGGGTTGCGGACGGCGACCTCCTTGCCGTTCTTGAGGATCTTACCGGCCTCCGGCTGGTACAAGCCGAACAGCACGCTCATCAGCGTACTTTTGCCAGCGCCGTTTTCGCCCAGCAGGGCATGTACCTCGCCCTTGCGCAGCTGCAGGGTGATATCATCGTTTGCCTTGATTCCAGGGAACTCCTTGGTAATGTGGAGCATCTCGATCACAAAATCCTCTGCCAATCTGCTCACTCTCCTTTCGTGTCAAATCGACACCTGTACTATTCTGTGTACCATTATACCGTATTTTTGCGGTTTTGCACACTTCTTTTTGATTTTTTGGCGGGATGTACTCTTATAAGTATTACTTTTGTGCAAGCTGCACGATTTTTCACGAAACAAAAACGACCCTCTCCGTCAAAGCCTGGCGGCAATGACGGAGAGGGTCGTTCCCTGCAGCCCTTGCGGACTGTTCAAATTTTACTGGATGTAGGTGACGTTGGTGAACTCGCTGACGGTGGGCTTGGTAGCATCGTCAGAGCTGTTGTCAACAACGATCTCGCCGGAAGCGATCTTCTGCTTCAGCTCCTCGTACTCCTCAACCGTGAAGGTCTCGAAGTTCCAGCTGTCCTCAGCGGTGGGCAGGCCGACGTAATCGCCGTCCTCCAGACCAAAGTTGCCGTTGGTTGCTGCGATGGTGCTCCACTCGCCTGCCTCGATGTCGGACAGAGAAGTAGAAACAGCCTCAGACAGGCCCTTCATAGCGGAGGTGATGAACGGGTTGTAAGCATAGGTGCCGTCAGCAACGCCGTTTGCACCGATGTAGTTCTGGTCAACGTCAACGCCGATGACGTAGCCGTTGTTCTTCAGAGCAGCCTCAACAGCGGAGGTGTAGATACCGCCGCCGCAGGCAAAGACGACCTGAGTGCCGTTGGAGTACCAGCCCTCCATACGGGAGGTGATGTTGGCATCGCCGTAGAACTGGCCGCCGTAGAAGTAGTTGATGTCGATGTTCTGACCCAGCTCCTGAGCAGCAGCATCAGCGCCCTGCACAAAGCCGTAGCCGTAACGGATGACAGCGGGAACAGCCATGCCGCCCAGGAAGCCCAGCTTGGTCTTGCCGTCCTTGGCAATGGCGTAACCTGCCAGATAGCCTGCCTGCTCCTCCTTGAAGGTGATGCAGTAGCAGTTGGAGGGGATCTCATCGGTGCCGATATCGCCCTGGGTGACATCGATAGCAATGAACTTGACATCGGGGTACTGCTCAGCAGCCCATGCCAGAGAAGCGCCATACAGGTAGCCGACGCAGACAATGACCTCAGCGCCGTCGTTGACAGCCTGACGGATCATGGTCTCACGATCCTCATCGGAAGCGTCAGCCTCGGGGATGTAGTACTGGCAGTCATCGCCCATGTAGCTGGAAACAGCGCTCCAGCAAGCCTGGTTGAAGCTCTCGTCATCGATCGTGCCGGTATCGCAGGTCAGAGCGACCTTTGTGATCTTGCTGGCAGCCTCGGAGCCAGCCTCAGAAGCTGCAGAGGAAGCAGTGGAAGAAGCGGTGCTGGTGGAAGAGGAAGAACCACCGCAGGCGGTCAGAGCAGCGGCAGCAGCTGCAGCGCCAGCCACAGCCAGGAAGTTACGACGAGAAATCATCATAAGAAAACTCTCCTTTTTATACTTTAAAAATTGCGCTTTACAAAGGGAATGCGCACACTTGCACATTTACTGACCCAAGTATAGCCGGGTCATGTGAGGAAAGCAAGGCATTTCCGATTACAAAATCTTTACAGATTTTTTGTAAAATTCGCGTAAAAGTCGTACTGCTTCACCAATTTTGGCAAAATATCCGCTTCCCGCCTCACCCTTCCACGGCTTTGTTGCCCGCCACGTTGGAGGGGCCAAAGCCGAAGGGCAGCAGCTCGTCCATGCTGCGCTCGATGAAATCATCGGGGGTCTTTGCCATGATGACATTCAGCTCCGGTCCGCCGAACTCAAACAGCGCCTGACGGCAGACCCCGCAGGGCGAGGTGATCTGCTTGTTCACCTCGCCGCGGCGAGAGCCCACCACGGCAATGTCGGTGAAGCGGGTCACGCCCTCGCTCACCGCCTTGAACAGGGCCGTACGCTCGGCGCAGCTGGTGGGGGTGAAAGCGGCGTTTTCCACATTGCAGCCGGTGAAGATGCGGCCATCCTCGGCCCGCAGGGCGGCACCCACCATGAAATCGGAGTAGGGCGCATAGGCCTGCTCCCGGGCTTCCAGCGCCATCCGGATCAGGGCTTTCTTTTCGTCTAAAGTCAGATTGGTCATAGGGGCCTCCTTTTTATTCTAAAGTATAAACAAACGTTTCTGCGTCGTTCTGAACAAATCCTATACTTTCAAACATTTTACGGGACTGCTTGTTGAAAGAATAAATTTCTGCATAGCATTGCGGATACTTCTTCTCTTTTGCCAGTGCAAGAATCTTCCCAATCACTGTTCTCCCAATGTGCCGATTCTGATACTCTTTGCAGACCACAATCGAAATTTCTCCGCTTGTCTGCAAGCATACATCTCCGCACAGAATGCCCTTATATTCAATGTAGAATAAATCACCATGACTATCCAGATACTGGTACATATTTTTCAGGATAGACAGGTCATAAATGCGATTCTGATTATCTACATGATGGCACAGTTCTGCGTCCTGATACCACGGAAGGGCAATTTCATAGGCTGGGTAATAAGGTACAAGGCAGATATCCTGATTTGGTTGAAAGTCGTTCATCTTTCATCCCCTCTTTTGCACTTCAATTATACGGCGTGTTCTCAAATTCTTCAAGAGATTTCTCGTTGTTCATTTATTATGTAACGAAAATTCTTGCATTTTTCATTACAAACGCATATAATAGAATCAAGAAAGAGGTGTATTAGAATGGCAAATGCAGTCAATGTGAACTTCCGGATGGACCCAGACCTGAAACGCAACATGGAAGAGGTTTGCGCCGAGATGGGACTTTCTATGACAACGGCATTCACGATTTTCGCCAAAAAAGTTTCCCGGGAGCACCGCATTCCCTTTGAGGTTTCCGCCGACCCGTTCTACTCGGAAAGCAACATCAATCATCTCCGCCAGATCGTCCACGACATCGATACCGGAAAAGCCAAGCTCACTGAGCACGACCTGATCGAGGTAGATTAAATGAGATTGCTTTGGGAAGAGGAAGCATGGGAGGACTACTGCCTTTGGCAGACGCGAGACAAAAAGCTGCTGAAGCGTATCAACACACTCCTGAAAGACATCCAGCGGAACACCTACGAGGGCATTGGAAAACCCGAGCCCTTAAAAGGTGATTTGAGTGGATGGTGGAGCCGCCGCATCGACGATACGCACCGCATTGTTTATAAAGAGCAGGACGGCAATATCATTATCGCATCCTGTTTCGGACATTATAGTGACACTTAAAACATAAAAGGGTTGTTGTCGTGTGACAACAACCCTTTTTGTGAATGCAAATCAGTACTCCGCGCCCAGTGCGACCTTCATCATGTTGGTGAAGCTGGTCTGGCGCTGCTCGGCGGTGGTGATCTCCGGGGAGACGAAGCTGTCGGAGATGGTCAGCAGGCAGGCGGCGTTCTTGCCCAGGACCTGAGCGTTGGCGAAGAGGGCAAAGCTCTCCATCTCCACACACAGGCAGCCGCGCTCATCCCGCAGCTTTTCCCAGTAGGTGGGCTTTTCATCGGAGGGCTGGCGATAGAACACATCGGAGGAATGGATGTTGCCCTCGATCAGGGGGATGCCCTGCTTTGCGGCAGAAGCACGCAGCTTGTCGTTCAGGGTCTGGCTGGGCAGGGTGAGGTCCCCTTCAAAGCCGCTCTGGACCCGGGCATAATTGCTCTCGCTCACGGCACCGGCGGCCAGCACCACATCGAACAGCTTGGCTTTGTCGGTGTAGCTGCCGGCAGAACCGATGCGGATGATGTTGTCCACATCGTAGAACTTGTACAGCTCGTAGGAGTAGATGCCGATGGAGGGCATTCCCATGCCGCTGCCCATCACACTGATGGGGCGGCTCTCATAGGTGCCGGTAAAGCCCAGCATTCCACGGACACCGGTGACCTGGCGGACATCCTTGAGGAAGGTATCCGCGATGAACTTTGCCCGCAGCGGATCGCCGGGCATCAGGACGGTCTTTGCGAAATCGCCTTTTTCAGCGCTGATGTGGGGTGTTGCCATAATCATTCTCCTTTTTGTTTGTAAAATAAACCTCTCAGGCGCTTCACGCCAGCATACGAGTTGCGGCTCCCAGCGTCCACTTCGTGCAAAGTATTGCACTCGTGTCCTGCTGGCCGCTGCCCCAACAACGTCTCCCTTCATCCGCCACTGGCGGCGGTCGTCGTTGTTGCCTGATAGGGGAGCTAAGTTTATACTTCGCATTGCCGGAGAGGTTCTGTTCTGATTTATCGCTTTCCGGAGAACACGCTCTGCGGTGCGATGTACGAGCCATTGCGGCGGATCTCGAAGTGGCAGTGGTTGCCGGAAGAGCGGCCCGTGCTGCCCACATAGCCGATGAGCTGGCCCTGCCGCACGGTCTGGCCCGCACTGACCGCCAGAGACAGGCAGTGGGCGTATACGGTCGTATAGCCGCCGGAATGGCTGATGATCACAGAATAACCATAGCCCGTACCGGCACCGGCCTTGTTATAACCCGCCTTGGTCACGGTGCCGCCCGCCGATGCATAGATGGGCGTACCGGCAGAGGCACAGATATCCACGCCCTTATGGCCGCTGCCATACCAGCGTGAGCAGTTGCGGTACCCCGGCACAGGCCAGATGAACTGACCGCTGCCGCCGATGTATGCCGCCGCACCGTTCTTCGTGACCTTCTTGGTGCCAACGACCACCTTTTTGTTCACCGGCTCCCGGATGGTCTCAGTGGAAAGGATGGTCTGCTCCAGCAGCACGCCGTTGGTATCGTAGACGTTCTGCATGGTGACGCGGCGCAGGCCGTTTTCGCCCTCCTGCAGGGTCTTGGTGGTTCCCTTGGTGTACTCGTTGGACTGGGTGGTCTCGGTGCTGAAGGGGATCTCCTCCTCCCGCGTCTCCACCTTGGTGATGCGGACTTCCAGCAGAGCCTCCTGCTTGGTCACGATCAGCTGATCGCCCTCCTGAATATTGGAGTCTTCGGCCAGGGGAGCACCCTTGAAATTCGTATTCAGGGCACACAGCTCCCGGAAGGTCAGGTCGTTCTTCTGGGCAATGGCCCACAGGGTATCGCCCGCCCTGACCGTATAGATCTTCTCCTGCTGCTGCACGCCGGTCAGCATATTCTCGATGGAATTGTCATCCTCAAAGCTGTCGTTGAAATAGACTCCATCTTCCAGCGTCACATTTTTGCTAAAGCCCACGCTGACATTCTCGTCTGCCTGATCCTCGTAGGGGGCCAGCAGGCTCTCCAGATAGCTGCGCAGGGTGTCACCATCGGAGCAGACTGCCGTCAGCTCCCCATCCAGATACAGGGCGGTGCCCTCACTGATCTGGTCACTGGCGCTCTGCAGAATGGCGTTTGCCGTCTCGCTCTCGTCCATGGTCTTGTGGGTCACGGTGATGGTATAGGTCGGCTCGATGGTCAACTCGGTCTTGTCCGAACCGGCGTAGTTGATGCGCTGCATCACATCCTCTTTTGCGAGGTTGAACACCTCCTCATTGGCCACATAGCCAACGGTCTGGCCGTTCACCTGCACAGCCAGCGCATAGGGCTGGGCCATCGTCCTGTTCCAGACCGTGACGAACACGGCCAGCATACACAGGGGCAGGATGTACATTGCTGTCCGGGGCAGCAGGCTCAGGTTGCGCTTGAGCCCGCCCACAAAATAGCGCCCGGCCGCTTTTACGGAAGCGCCAAAGCCCCGCTCCCGGCGCACGTCGTTGGCGTGGGCCGCCACAGCGCCGAGGCCCTTGAAAAACAGGTAAAGCGGTGCCAGCAGATCCTTGAACATCTGCGCCGCACCGGGAAAGGCTGTTGCAATGATGGTGTGCAGGGCATTCCTGCACCAGCGGGCCAGTCCGCGCGCCACGGCAGCAATGCCGCGCCCTGTGCGCACCACCATGTACTCTGCCGCAAAGCCCAGTGCATAGAGTGCCTCGCCAACTGCCAGCACCACGGCACTGGCCCGCAGCTTTTTGGCCACATCATTCATGTGCCGCTGCGTTTTGCGGCGGAAACGGTGCCGCCGCAGCAGGCCGGAGATCTGGACCTTTGCCCAGAAGCTGCGCAGTTTTTCTCTGCCCTTCACCGGCGCTGCAGGAGCCTGGCTCTGCGGCTCCTTTGTTTTTTCTTCGATCAAAAGGGGTTGCTCCTTCCTGACGTTTTGGGTCGAAAGTTACAAATTCATATCAATTATACACTCTGCCCGGGCCGATACAAGGCTTGTCACAAAATTTGGGCAGAGCTTTCACAGAGGTTTCACCGTATTTTCATATTTCAGCATCCAGCAATGCCCGCATATCCTCGGGCAGGGGGCTCTCCACTGCAACGGTGCGGGCGTGTTCCTCCACCGGCGTTTCCAGCCGGATGCCGCCGGGCACCGCACTGTAAGCCGGCACCCGGAAACTCTGCCGGGCGCAATGGAGCGCCTGCCGGGCAATGCGATCACGGTGCCCGCCGTAGAGGTCGTCCCCGGCCAGCGGGTGGCCGATGGATGCAAAGTGCACCCGGATCTGATGGGTGCGGCCCGTCATGGGGACACAGGCGGCAAGGCTCAGGCCCTGCGCTGCCCTTAATATGGTATACTCGGTGCGGCTGGGCTTGCCCTCGGGGGTCACACACCGCCCGATGATGCTGTCCCCTCTCCGGCCAATGGGGACATCGATGACCCCGGGGCCAAGGGGCAGTTCGCCCTCCACGATGGCGTAATAGAGTTTTTCTACACCCTCGGCCAGCAGGGGCGCGGCATAGCCGTTCTTTGCAGCCAGCACCAGCCCGCTGGTGTCTTTATCGATCCGGTTCACCGGGCGGAACACCGGGCTTTCGCCGTGGGCAGCCGCCCAGGCGGCATAGCCGTTGGCCAGGGTATCCCGGGGGTAGTTCAGTGTGGGGTGGACCGCCAGATGGGGCGGCTTTTCCAGCACCACGGCAAAGGCATCCTCGTAAACGACCCTGACCGGGATCTCAGGCTGAGGCTCCACGCCTGGGCCGTCGGCGGGCAGCGAAAAGCGGATCACCTGCCCTGCCTGCACACGGCGGTTGGCCAGAATGGGCGCATCGTCTGCAAAAAAGCCGCTGCCATGGAATTTGACCGCCCGGGCCAGCTCCGTGGAGACGGCACACCGGCGCAGAAAGCCGCGCAGCAGCACGCCATCGGCTTCGGGCGGGACATTGAAAAGCAGCTGCATCCTTTGTTCCTCCCAAAAATTTCACGCCATATTTAGATTTATTATACCAAATTTCATCGTCACTTGCAAATCTTGTTTTTTTATGGTATCATGGGGAACGGAAAACGAGTGGAACATACGGCGGCGGGGCGGCTTTGACCGCTCTGAGGAAAGTCCGGGCCTCACAGAGCACGGTAACTGCTAACGGCAGCCGAGGGTGACCTCAGGGAAAGTGCAACAGAAAGGAAACCGCCGCAGCAATGCGGTAAGGATGAAAGGGCGAGGTAAGAGCTCACCAGCGCATGGGTGACTATGCGGCTTTGTAAACCCTACCGGAAGCAACGCCTATATGGGACGTACAGCGCTGCTCGCGTGTCCCGAAGGCGGCATGAGCCTGTCAGCAATGGCAGGCCTAGACAGATCGTCGTTTAATACAGAACCCGGCTTACGGTCCATCTCGTTTTCCATTTGGTGTATCTGCAGGGGGTTGTTAGAACCCTTCTTTGCCCCGCCGTCAGGCGCAGGGACAGAGAGGGTTGATAACAGCCCTCTTTTCGTTTTGGCCAGAGTGTGGTATACTATCCTCACCACGGGAGCACAGTTGTTCGCCGTGGGCAAACAAGAGAGACAGGATGTGAAATCCTCCGATGAAAGATGGTTTTTTGAAAGCAGCAGCCCTCTCGCCCGCGCTTCGGGTGGCGGACTGCGCCTACAACACCCGGCAGATCCTCACGGAGCTGCGTGCCGCCGCCGCCCGCGGCGTGAAACTGGCCGTGTTCCCTGAGTTCTGCCTGACCGGCTATACCTGCGGCGACCTGTTTTTGCAGCGCACCCTGCAGCAGGGAGCCCTGACCGGCCTGCAGGAGCTGCTGGATGCCAGCCGGGAGCTGGACACCGTGGCCCTTGTGGGCCTGCCCCTGATGGTGCGGGGCAAGCTGTACAACTGCGCTGCCGTGCTCTGCCGCGGGCAGCTGCTGGGTCTGGTTCCCAAAACGTACCTGCCCAACTACGGCGAGTTCTATGAAAAGCGGCAGTTCACCCCCGGTTCCACCGAGGTGGAGTGGGTGAATGTCTGCGGGCAGGATGTCCCCTTTGGCACCTCCCTGCTCTTCCGCTGCCGCCAGATGCCCAGCTTTGTGCTGGGCGTGGAGCTCTGCGAGGATCTGTGGAGCGCGCTGCCGCCCTCCACCTTCCACGCACTGGCAGGCGCTACCGTCATCGCCAACCTTTCGGCCAGCGATGAAACGGTAGGCAAGGCCGAGTACCGCCGGGCACTGGTAGAAAACCAGTCTGCCCGCCTGCTCTGCGGCTACCTGTACGCCTCGGCAGGCCACGGTGAGAGCACCCAGGATATGGTGTTCGCAGGCCACGACCTGATCGCCGAAAACGGCACCCTGCTGGCTGAAGTGAAGCCCTTTGCAGGCGGTCTTGCCGAGACGGAGCTGGACTGCCAGCGGATGGAGTCGGAGCGGGCGCGCAACACCAGCTTTGAGCCCAGCACCGAGGGCTACCAGACCGTGGAGTTCGACCTGGCCCTGACCGACACCGTGTTGACCCGCTGGGTAGACCCCACCCCCTTTATTCCCCACAACGAACAGCTGCGCGCCGAACGCTGTGAGCTGATTTTGAAGATGCAGGCCGATGGCCTGGCCAAGCGTCTTGAGCACGCCCGCGCCAAAACAGCCGTCATCGGCATTTCGGGCGGTCTGGACAGCTGCCTTGCCCTGCTGGTGGCTGTCCGCGCCATGAAGCAGCTGGGCCGCCCCACCACCGATGTGCTGGCCGTGACCATGCCTTGCTTTGGCACCACCAAGCGCACCCGCAGCAATGCGGAGATTCTCTGTGACGAGCTGCACGTCAGCTTTACCGAGATCGACATTGCCGCCACGGTGCACAGCCACTTCCGGGACATCGGCCAGGACGAGAGCGTGCTGGACGTGACCTATGAAAACGGTCAGGCCCGCGTGCGCACCCTGGAGCTGATGGACACTGCCAACCGCACCGGCGGCCTGGTGGTGGGCACCGGCGACCTTTCCGAGCTGGCCCTGGGCTGGGCCACCTACAACGGCGACCACATGAGCATGTACGGCGTGAACGCAGGCGTACCCAAAACGCTGGTGCGCCACCTTGTCCGGTACGAAGCCGACATTGCCGCCACCCCGGCCCTGAAAGAGGTGCTGCTGGACATCCTCGACACCCCTGTGTCCCCCGAGCTGCTGCCCGCCAAGGACAACGGTGAGATCGCACAGCGCACCGAGGATCTGGTGGGCCCCTATGAACTGCACGACTTCTACCTTTATTATGTGCTCCGCTTCGGCTTTGGCCCGGCAAAGATCTTCCGGCTGGCCAGGGCAGCCTTTGCGGGCCGGGAGGAATACCCGGACGCGGTGCTTTACAAGTGGCTGCGCAACTTCTACTGGCGGTTCTTTGCCCAGCAGTTCAAGCGCAGCTGCCTGCCCGACGGCCCCAAGATCGGCAGCGTGACCCTCTCGCCGCGCGGGGACTGGCGGATGCCCAGCGATGCCTGCGCCGCCCTGTGGCTGGCCGAGCTGGAACAGCTGTTCCCCCAGAAGGATGCCTGAGCCATGAAGCAGAAAAAAAATCTCTGGGTCAATTTACTGTTCGCCGCTGTTGTTCTGGTGATCGCGGGAGTGCTTTTTTACCTCCGCAGTGCCGGGCAGAGCGGCAGCACCCTGGGCGCGGAGCTGATCTACGGCGATGCGAACACGGTGCAGAAGATCTCTCTGGACAAGGATGCCGTCTATGACATCGACACCGGCTATCTGACGGTGCACATCGAGGTCAAGGACAGCGCGGCACGGTTTATTGATTCCCCCTGCCCTGACCACATCTGCGAAAGCTTTGGCTGGATCTCGCAGGAGGATCAGACGGCCACCTGCCTGCCGGCACGGGCCGTTCTGACCATCGTGCCCCTTGCCTGAGGACATGTCAAAAAGGAGAATTCCTATGTTTGATGAAACTTCCCGTTCCCACACGGACGATGACAGCACCCGGCACATCCACCGGGGTCACCGCCCACCGGAAGAAAAGACTGTGGAGGTAGACAGCGCGGCCTTTTTTGCGCCGGAAACTGCCGCTCCCACCCCGCCGCCTGCACCGCCCAAGCCGCCGAAGCATACCGGCGGGCCTGCCCCGGAGCCAAAGCCGCCCCGCCGCAGGCCGGATGCAGATACCGGCGCGGCCAACCCGAAACGAGGTACTGTTTTGCTGATCGTACAAGCCATTCTGAGCATTGCGGCCTTCTTCCAGCTCTGGCGCACCCAGATGCTGCCCGCGCTGTATCTGGTCATCATTGCGGCGCTGCTGGTGCTGTTCTGGCTGCTGGTCAAGCGCTGCCAGGAGTACAGCGCTCCCCGCAAGGTATCCCGGGTGTTCTCGGTGTTCCTGTGTGCCTTTCTGGCACTGGGCTGTGTCTGGGCGCAGCAGGGCCTGAGCGCACTGGATAACGTGACCTCCGGCCTTGTCACCGGCACCGAGGCCAACAAGATCACCAAGGAACCCTTTGTGGTCTATCTGAGCGGCGTGGACAACCGCGGCGAACTGACCGAAAAGGCCCGCAGCGATGTGAATATTCTCGCCGTGGTCAACCCCTCCACCAAACAGGTGGCGCTCATCAATACCCCCCGTGATTACTACGTTGATCTGGCGGGCACCAACAGCAAGGACAAGCTGACCCATGCCGGTCTGTACGGCGTGGAGACCAGCATGGCAACCCTGGGCAACCTGTACGGGGTCAATGTGGACCAATACCTCCGCATCAATTTTGCGGGCTTCATCAGCATCATCGATGCCGTGGGCGGCGTGGATGTCTACTCCGATCAGGCATTCACCTCGGTGGGCAGCCCCGGCTATTATGATCCCACCACCTTTGCCGAGGGCTGGAACCATCTGGACGGCAAGAGCGCTCTGGCCTTTGCCCGTGAGCGCCATGCCTTTGCCTCCGGCGATATCCAGCGCGGCATCAACCAGATGAAAGTCATCGATGCAATGATGAACAAGATCAAATCCCCCACCGTGCTGATGAGCTTCTCCAAGCTGATGGATGCTGTGTCCGACTGCTTTGTGACCAGCCTTTCTCAGGAGCAGATCTCCGCGCTGGTGCGGATGCAGCTGGCAAGCCTGTCTGACTGGGACATCCAGAGCTATACCGTGACCGGCACCGGCGGCAAGAGCTCCCAGTGCTACTCCGCAAAGGGTCAGAGCCTCTATGTGATGAAGCCGGATGAGAACTCCGTCAACCAGGCCAAGGAGCTGATCGCATCCGTTCTGGGCGGCGAGGGCACCGTGAGCGATACCCAGCAGACCCCCGAAAAGACCGAGGTATACACCCCCACGGCTGATCCCAACGCGGGCACCTCTGTGGAGGAATCGCCCGACAGCGTCATTGTGGAGGAACCTGCCGAGAGCGTGCCTGCGGAACAGCCAGCCGATGAGCAGCCCGCAGAACCCACCCCCGAAGCACCTGCCGAGAGCGAGGCTTCCACCGAAGCACCTGCTGAGAGTGAAGCCGGCAGTGGATCCACCGGCGGAGCAGAAACACCTTCTATCTCTCTGCCCACGCAGGAGCAGGTGGAATCTGCTGCCAACTCCCTGCATCAGGCCGCTTCCACCGTGCTGGATGCTCTGTTCGGTTCCAGCAGCAGCGGAGAATAAAACAGAATAAAACAGCACAAGCCCCGGGCCTTGCAAAAGGTCCGGGGCTTGTTGTCTGCTGATCTTACAGGGAAGCGCGATTACTCAGCGTCGCCCAGCTCAAAGGTCTTGACAGAGACAGTGCCGTTGCGGCCAGCCTTGTCGGTGCGCAGATACTGGCGGGTGGTCTCGCCGTTGCTGGTCACGTCAGCAACATAGATCTGCTCGGCCTCGGCCTCGATGGGGAACTCCTCGGCCATGCCCTTCATGGGCAGAGCGCTCAGGTCTGCGTAAGCGTCCTTCACCTTCCACAGCTTCATGGTGTCGCCGTTGGACAGGGTGAACTCGCCGTAGCAGTCAGCGGAGTAGGTGGTGCCATTCACATCCAGATCCTCGGTGCTGACAACGCTGGCGGCAGCGGCCTCGCTCTCGGCAGCTTCGCTGGAAGCGGCCACAGAGGAAGCAGCCTCGCTGGAAGCAGCGGAGGATGCGGTGGAAGATGCACTATTGGAGCAGCCAGTCATGGCAACAGCCAGCACAGCAGCGGTCAGTGCCAGACCCAGAGTACGATTGATTCTCATGTAATAGTCTCCTTCTATTCTGAAACCATATCAATTCCTGCGCCCGGCGTAAACCTTGTACGCACCGGGCGTGCATGTGCTAGTCTACCACAACTGACTATATTGTTCAAGACTTTGCACAAAAAATAAAGGCATGATCATGAAAAATGTAATGGCAGATATGAAAGGAAAAGCAGACGGAAAAGTCATCAACCAGGTGGTTGCAGAACTCTGCAAATAATCATTCATGGAAAAAAACAAAACAAAAAAAGCAGTAGTCTGTCCGGTGGCGAAAAAATGCGGCGGATGTGAATTTCAGGGAATGCCTTATGCAGAACAGCTGAAGCACAAAGAGAAACGTGTGCGGATCCTTCTGGATTCTTTTGGAAAAGTACATCCGATCATCGGAATGAAAGATCCGTATCATTACCGCAATAAAGTGCATGCTGTGTTTGACCGTGACCGTAGAGGCAATGCGATTTCCGGTGTTTACCAGAAAGGCACACACAAGGTTGTTCCGGTGGACTCCTGCATGATCGAGGATCAGAAAGCAGATGAGATCATCGTCACGATCCGAGGACTTCTGAAATCTTTTAAAATCAAAACGTACGATGAAGATACACAGTATGGGCTTTTGCGTCATGTGCTGATCCGGCGCGGATTTTCTACCGGAGAGATCATGGTCGTGCTCGTCACGGCATCGCCGGTAAACAGCACGGCGGCTTTGTCCAACCCAAGCAGCTGTGCCCCCAGGGTGCAGATCTTATCTTTCAGTTCCAGCGCACACTTTTCCACGGCCTTGCCGGTCACATAGGTTGTGCTGGACGCATAGGAACCGGAATCATAGGGGGAAGAATCGGTATCTGCGCCCAAAACCGCAATGTTTTCCAGCGGGCATTCCAGCACTTCGGCAGCGATCTGCGCCAGGATCGTATCGCAGCCGGTGCCCATATCCGCTGCGCCGATGGAGAGGGTATAGAACCCGTCGTCGTTGATTTTCAGCGTGGCGCTGCCCACGTCCACATGGTCGATGCCGGAGCCCTGCATGGCCATGCCCATGCCAACAGCACGCACCTTGCCGTTGCCGATCTCGCGCACGGGGTACTTATGGTCCCAATCCATCCTGTCATGCACGGTTTTCAGGCAGCGGTCCAGCGCACAGCTGGTGTTGACCTGGCCATAGTAGGCGGGCATAACATCGCCCTCATGGACAATGTTGCGCTGCCGGAGCTCGAACGGGTCCATCCCCAATTTGTCGGCCAGCTCATTCACAGCGGATTCCACCGCAAACAGACCCTGGGTTGCGCCGTACCCGCGGTACGCACCCGATGACATGTGGTTGGTGTAAACAACATCGCTGACAAAGCGGAACGCTTCGGCCTTGCCGTACAGCGGGATGGACTTGTGGCCCGAAAGCCCCACCGTTGTGGGGCCGTGCTCACCGTAAGCGCCGGTGTTGGAAAGGGTGTGCAGGTCAATGCCCTTGATGATGCCGTCCTTTGTTGCGCCCAGCCGCACGTGCATCTCCATCTCATGGCGCGGGGTTGAAGCCGTCTGGCTTTCAAAGCGGGTATAGATGATCTTGCTGGGCTTCTTCGTTTTCCAGGTAACAAAGGCAGGGTAAACCTCGCACACTGACGTCTGTTTTGCGCCGAACCCGCCGCCGATGCGCGGCTTGGCAACGCGGATCATGGATTTGGGGATGTGCAGGGCGTTTGCCAAAATGCGGCGGCAATGGAACACGATCTGCGTTGAGCTGAGCACATTCAGCCGCCCGTAAGCATCAATGCTGCAATAAGTGCGGAAGGTTTCCATCATGGCCTGCTGGCAGGCGCGGGTGTGGTAGGTGTGGTCAATGACCACATCGCACCCAGCCAACACCGCCTCAATATCACCCTCGCCGGATTCATCGTGGGCGCAGAGGTTGCGGTTCTTGTCAGCTCCGATGCCGGGAACAAGGGCTTCCCAGTTATCCTCCGGGTGCACAAGAGTAGGGTTATCGAGCGCTGTGTG
>ENA-UEQJ01000316-UEQJ01000316.1-human-gut-metagenome-genome-assembly--contig:-NODE-316-length-39805-cov-140.824431_pt1 | contig 39805 bp, 40 predicted proteins | sample MGYA00242937_ERZ507938 | MGnify/ENA primary metagenome ERZ507938 (study PRJEB26167, sample SAMN06115437) | human gut metagenome | host: Homo sapiens | place: China:Gansu | collected 2015-07-03...
CCACTTTCCTTTAGAAAATCCACAGTTGTAGCTAGCATCCGAGTCCGGGGCGGGCAGTCCTTTCTGCGTGGATTTTAAAGCAACTATTCATTTAACTTTCAATCTACCTAATCATTTAAAGCCATCTGTTTTAATTTCGAGAACAGATTCTGTACCGGTTTCACGGACAGGATCAGTAATGTTACTGCCGCTTCAGCGAAGATATAGATCGCATTGTAGGCGAGGGAATAGGGCAGGGGATCCCAGCCTTCCCAGGCATACGCGCCGAAGAAGATCCATCCGGAGATCACGGCGAACACATATCTGCCCAACACAGCGGTGATATATCCCTTCAGCAGTCCGAATTTCGCATTGGAGAAGAGTCCGGACAATCCCAAAGCACCGAAAGCCAAAATGTAATCAACGATCAACTGCATGGGATACAATACATAGGGATCAATGAGAAGCTGTAACACACCGTAAGCTACTCCGGTGGCGATACCTGCACCCAGACCGAACCAGTAACCGGGCAGGCAGATCACCAGCATGGACAGAAGCGTAATGGAGCCGCCGGTAGGAAAATGGAACAGCTTGATGTTAGACAGCACGGTTCCAAGAGCGATTGCCATAGCGCAAAAAGCCAGCTGCTTTACGGTCAGCTTACCGTGAGCCATTTTCCGGTCACCGTCGTCAGACGCCCCGGTCTTAGTTCTCTGCTTACGGGCAAATACAACAGCCACGGCCAGCAGAGCGATCAGGACAACCACTAACAGAACATTGCCCAGAGCAGTGGGGACATAAGTAGTCTCGCCCCAGTCATTCACAACAACATTGTACAACATAAAAAAATCCTCCTTCGTATGCGCGAGGAGGGACAACATCGTATCCATGCAAAAATTACAGCCTTGAACGGCACTCTTATAATGTACGGTTCTCATACACTGTTATCAGCAGTGTATATGTAGACAATAACTGCATGAAATCTATGCTTCCTTACGCCGGTATTATCCGGTTCAAGTAGTGAGGGTTAGAAGTGATGGCATAGTCTTGCAACACTTCAGTCTCAGCGATGTGCTCCCCTAGCGGAATATAATATTTACCTGTTTACTATAGTGCTTTATTGTGACAGTGTCAAGCTTACAGAAAAGTTTTTAATACCTGCAGCACGCCGTTTTCCCAATAAGGCGCACAGGCTCTCTTTGCGGCAGCGATTACTTCCTCTCTTGCGTTGGATACGGCATAGCTGGTTCCGGCGCTCTCAAGCATTTCTATATCATTCAGATTGTCTCCGAAAGTGCAGGTTTCATCCGGGGCAATGCCAAGATATTCCTGTAAAAACCGAATAGCGGTTCCTTTGTTCACACCTAACGGGTTACAGTCCATCCATTCTTTGCCGGAGGAAGCGATTTTAGCCTTGGTCTGCCAGGTGGGAGTGAAAAGCGGGGCACACATTTCTTCACATGCCGAAGGGTGATATACAGTGAATTTGATCACGTTGTCCACAGGTGCTTTTAACAGGTCCGGTACTTCACGGATATCATATCCGTAAGAATCCGTAAGCCAACGGAACATACGACTTCCGGCATCTTCTGCCAGACAATAATCCGGAGTGGCAATAAAATAATCACAGTCCGGTAATTCATTGCGAACCGTTTCACACATTCCATGCCAGACGTCTTCGGGCAGAGTGTGGACTTTTAAAATTTTGTGAGGGGTACGGACTACCGTGCCGCCGTCCGTGATATAGAGAAGCTTATCGCAAACGGGAGCGAAAAGCTTTCGTTCACTGATGAATTGCCGGCCGGAGCAGGCGACGAAGATGATTCCTTTTGAAGTCAATTTTTCAATTACGGTCATATATTCCGGATCGATCATCAGCGTACCGTCTTTTAGAAGCGTACCGTCGATGTCGGTTGCAATTAATTTAATCATAGCTCCTCCTGTTAATGGAAAGATGGAAAGTATGCTATGATTATAGCCTATCTTTAAGCGGATTTGCAATGACATCCTCAAGATAAAACAGTTGGAAAATCGGCGAAAATATAGTATCGTAGATAGTAAAGATTAGGAAGCGGTAAGAAGTCTAAGGAAACAGTAGAAGCCTAAGGAAATAGCAGAAACCGGGCATAGAAGGGTTAACGATAGGAATGAAGAAATTAATCATAGGAATTCTGGCACATGTGGATGCCGGCAAGACAACACTGGCGGAAGGCCTTTTATATACTTGCGGAACGATCCGCAAGGCAGGAAGAGTGGATCACGGAGATGCTTTTCTGGACAATGGGGACATGGAGAGGAAGAGAGGCATTACCATCTTCTCCAAGCAGGCGAGAATCCGGTGGAAAGATGTGGATATCACTCTGTTAGATACCCCTGGGCATGTGGATTTTTCCGCTGAAATGGAGAGGACACTGCAGGTACTGGACGCAGCAATCCTTGTGATCGACGGCAGTGACGGCGTGCAGGGGGATGTCTACACACTGTGGAGATTGTTGAAAAGATATGAGGTTCCGGTATTTTTATTCGTAAATAAAATGGATCAGCCGGGCACCGAGCGGGACAAAATACTGGCCGAACTGCAAGGTAAGCTGGATGGCAATATTGTAACCGTTGAAAATATCATGGTGCAGGATGAATCCGGAGAGGACCGTGAGCAGGAACTGGAACATGCCGCCATGTGCAGTGAAGTACTGATGGAGGAATACCTGGAGACCGGAGCCTTGCAGCCGGAGAGCATAGCATTCACTGTGGCGCAGCGGAAGCTGTTTCCCTGCTTTTTTGGATCCGCATTAAGACAGGAAGGCATAGAAAAGCTGTTGGACGGGCTGTCTTTCTATCTGCCGGAACCGGAATATTCACAGGAGTTTGGAGCCAGAGTCTATAAAATCGGCAGAGATACGTCGGGGAACCGTCTGACGTATCTGAAAGTCACCGGAGGGACGCTTCGGGTCAAAATGATGATCGGTAATGAGAAAAGCGGTGCCGGAGAAGAGATCTGGGAGGAGAAGGCAGATCAGCTGCGCCTGTACAATGGAGGAAGCTATGAGACCGCAGACAGCGTGCCGGCGGGAGAAGTCTGTGCGGTCACAGGACTTACGAAGACATTTGCAGGACAGGGACTGGGCTATGAGTGCGAGAATCTGGCACCGGTGTTGGAACCGGTATTGACCTACAGGCTGAGTTTTCCCCCGGATGTGGATCCGGTGACAGCGCTCGGAAAGCTCAGACAGCTGGAAGAAGAGGAGCCGCAGTTACATGTATTATGGCAGGAGGAAAAGCGGGAGATCCATATGCAGGTCATGGGGCAGGTGCAGATGGAGATCCTGAAAAATATCCTGTGGGAGCGTTTCGGACTGGAAGCGGAATTCGATGCGGGAAGCATTGTCTATAAGGAGACGCTGGCGGAACCGGTGGAAGGCATCGGGCATTTTGAACCCCTGCGACATTATGCAGAAGTACACCTGCTACTGGAACCGGGTGAGCGGGGCAGCGGCTTGCAATTTGCCTCTCTGTGCAGTGAGGATATGCTGGATCGGAACTGGCAGAGACTGATCCTGACTCATTTGGAGGAAAAAAGGCATGTGGGAGTGCTCACCGGATCGGAGATCACAGATCTTCGGATACTGTTGATCGCCGGGAAAGCACATACTAAGCATACGGAAGGCGGGGATTTCCGGCAGGCGACTTATCGCGCCATCCGGCAGGGACTGCGCAGTGGAAAAAGTATTCTGCTTGAGCCGTGGTTTTCCTATCGACTGGAAGTGCCGACAGAAAATCTCGGCAGGGCAATGTCAGATATCACCAGAATGAACGGACGATTCGATCCGCCTGTGACCGAAGGAAACAACAGTGTACTGATGGGCAGTGTACCGGTGGCAACCATGCGGGATTACGCCAGAGAAGTGGCTTCCTATACCAAAGGACACGGCAGACTGTCCTGCAGCCTGCAGGGGTACGAGCCCTGCCATAATCCGGAAGAGGTGATGGCACAGACGGATTACGATCCGGAGGCGGATACCGCCAACCCTACCGGTTCCGTATTCTGTGCCCACGGGGCCGGTTTCCAGGTGCCCTGGGATCAGGTGTCGGAATACGCCCATGTGGAGAGCGGCTGGGTACCGGATTCGGAGGAAAATGCAGAGTCGGGGGATGACGCCTTACAGGGAATGCCGGCAGTGAACAGACGGCAGGGAGCTGTACGTCAGACGGGTGGCGGCACAGAGCGTATCATATCCCAGGAAGAGATCGAAGAGATCTTCCGCAGGACCTATGGAAAAGGGGCAGAAGATCCGCATAGATTCCGCAGATATCATACATCCTCCGGCAGTCGCAGCAACTACACGGAAAGTCCGGCAGACAGTATGCGGACACCGAAGACCAAAGCAGGCCCTCAGGAAAAACCGGAAGAATATCTGCTGGTGGACGGTTATAATATTATTTTCGCATGGCCGGAGCTGCGGGAGCTGGCACAGATCAATTTAGACAGCGCCAGGGACAAACTGATGGATATATTGTGCAACTATCAGGGATATCAGGGATGTCGGCTGATTTTGGTCTATGATGCCTATAAGGTGAAAGGAAATCCGGGATCTGTGATGAAATATCATAACATAGAAGTGGTCTATACGAAAGAAGCGGAGACTGCAGACCAGTATATTGAGCGCACCACACATGAGCTGGGAGCAAAACCGCAGAAATACCGCGTGACGGTAGCTACCTCAGATGCACTGGAGCAGATGATCATCTGGGGCAACGGTGCAGTCAGAATGTCTGCCATGGGGTTAAAAGCAGCTGTGGAATCCGCCGGAGCAGAATATTTTAACAGCTGAATTATAACCGCTTTGCAGTGATATTTAGATTGAGGTGGTTTTATAGTACTTGAAAAAAGGTAATCTATATCTGTCGGATGGAGCGGATGATGAAAGCTCCGGTAAAAACCCGGATAAAAGAACAGAGAGGTATAGATTATGAGAAGAAAAGCCATTTCCAATATTATGTTTTATGTTACTACAGTATTATTGATCCTGACCATTGTATTCTGCATCGGAAGCACGGTGAAAAGCGAAAGCAGCAATGAAACACAGCGTATTGAGAATCAGGTGAAGGAACAGCAGCTGCTTACAAAGGTGAAGCAATATCTCAATGAGAATGGCTGCTGCAACAGTGGTGTGACACTGACTTATGTGATGGATGAAAGCGGAGCATGTGATTATACCTTTACGATCCATCATAAGAGGATCAATGACATGAGTGAAGAGGAACGTGAAGCTTTCAGCGCAGAGCTTATGCAGGCATGCAATGCTTCCGGCAGCTACAGCATCTCTTATGAATATCTTCTGACAGATTTTTAAGGGAGACATGACATTTTTCAGAATAGGGGTTATACTGTTACCATATGCCGCAGCAGAGGCAATGGGAAAGGAGAAGGACAGATGACATTTATTCCCAAACCACATGAGATATATAAGCATTTTAAAGGGAATCTGTACCAGATCGTTACGATAGCACAGCATTCGGAGACCGGAGAGCAGCTGGTGATCTATCAGGCAATGTACGGAGATTTTAAGACATATGCGAGACCGCTTGCGATGTTTACGAGCGAAGTGGATAAGGTCAAATACCCTGAGGTACAGCAGAGATTCCGCTTTGAATTACAGGGTGCGGATTCGGACAGACAGATACGTGGGACCGTTGAAGTGAACGGTGGGCAGACGACAACTCAGGCAGTGCCGACAGCAACAGCGCAGGGCGCGACAGCACAGCCGGAGACACCGGCAGTGCATATAGAAGCTGCAGAGGAGGAGCCCGCACTGGATCCTTTGGTATTAGAGTTCCTGGATGCGGATTCCTATGAACAGAAGTTAAATATTCTCGCAGGCTTACATCACCGGATCACCGATGAGATGATCACGACCATGGCAATCGCCTGTGATATCGAAGTAAATGACGGTGAGACGGAGGAACGTTATGAAGAACTGAAAAACTGCCTGCTCACCATGGAGAAGTTTGAATGCAATCGCCTGCGGTAGACACTATGGATAAATACAATGAAAATTTAACGGATGTTAAGGAAATCTTTAGGAAAGGTGACCTTCGGGCAATTCCCAAACCACTTTTAAAATGGTATGATAATAATCGTAGGATTCTTCCCTGGAGAGAACAGCCCACACCCTATCGCGTATGGGTCTCTGAGATCATGCTACAGCAGACCAGGGTGGAAGCGGTGAAACCTTATTTTCAGAGATTTATGGATACCCTGCCGGATATCGCAGCATTAGCGGAAGCACCTGAGGAGACTCTATTAAAACTGTGGGAGGGACTTGGTTATTACAACCGGGTGCGTAATCTGCAGAAAGCAGCAATTCAGATCATGGAAGATTATGCCGGAATTATGCCGGATTCTTATGAAGAATTGCTGAAACTGAAAGGAATCGGAAGCTATACGGCGGGAGCAGTATCTTCCATAGCTTATGGAAAACCGAACCCGGCGGTAGATGGAAATGTGCTCCGTGTGATCGCCCGCATCCGTAAGGATGATCGATGTATCTCAGAGGATAAAGTGAAAAAGGCCGTGGAGAAGGACTTGTGGGAGGTTATACCGAAGGACAGACCCGGGGATTTTAACCAGGCAATGATGGAGATCGGAGCCTGCGTGTGTATTCCAAACGGTGCCCCTCATTGTGAGGAGTGTCCGCTTCGGCAGATCTGTCTGGCATACGAAGATGGAACACAGCAACAGTACCCGAATAAGGCAAAGGCAAAGGAACGGACCATAGAGGAGAAGACGATCCTCATTATCCGGGATGCGGAGCTTGCGGTGCTGCACAAGCGACCGTCTAAGGGCCTGCTCGCCGGAATGTATGAATTCCCGTCAATGAAGGGATTCTGTACGGCGGAAGAGGTGAAGGAATATCTGACAGAGAACGGACTGCAGGTACTCAGGATCCAGCCGTTGGAGGATGCAAAGCATATTTTTTCCCACAGAGAATGGCATATGAAGGGATACCTCATCCGGGTCGATGAACTCGCACCGAAGAAGGTGGGACCGGATTCTGCGGACTGGATCTATATTGAACCCCGGGAGACGCAAGACAGATATCCCATTCCTTCTGCATTTGCAGCTTATGCGAAGGGACTGAGCATGCAGCTTGGGATACCTCGAACTATGTTTTAATATGAAGAAAGGACAGCAATCATGAAATTACTTTCCATAGCAATTCCCTGTTATAATTCTGAAAAGTATATGAGAAAATGTATTGACTCCCTGTTAGTCGGAGGGGAGGATGTGGAGATTCTGATCGTTGATGACGGATCTACCAAGGATCGCACTGCGGAGATCGCAGATGAATATGAAGCACAGTTTCCTACGATCGTCCGCGCGATCCACAAGGAGAACGGTGGACACGGTTCTGCAGTGAATATCGGAATTGCCAATGCTACCGGATTATATTTTAAGGTGGTGGACAGTGATGACTGGGTGAAGCAGGATGCCTATTTTAAGATCCTGGATACTCTGCGGGAGCTGGCAGGAGGCGGTCAGGCACTGGACATGCTGATCAGCAACTATGTCTATGAGAAGGAAGGCGAGCGTCGCAAGAAAGTCATTCAGTACCGTCATATTCTGCCGGTAGAGAGGATGTTCACCTGGGCGGACTGCCATCATTTTATCAAGGGACATTACATACTGATGCACTCCGTGATCTTCCGTACGAAGCTGCTTCAGGAATGCGGACTGAAGCTTCCGGAGCATACTTTCTATGTGGACAATCTGTATGTGTTTGAACCGTTACCTTATGTGAAAAATATGTATTATCTGGATGTGAATTTCTACAGATACTATATAGGAAGACAGGATCAGTCCGTGAACGAGACGGTCATGATCTCCCGTATCGACCAGCAGATCCGCGTGACAAAGCTGATGATCGATTATCTTGTGGCAAAAAAACAAGAGCTGGTCAAGAACAGACGCCTGTATCAGTACATGCGTAACTATCTGGAAATTATTATGACAGTGTCATCCGTTCTGCTGATCCGCTCCGGTACTCAGGAACACTTGGATAAGAAGAAAGAATTGTGGGAGTATCTTAAGAGCAAGGATAAGAGACTGTACCTGTGGATGCGCAATGGCATCATGGGCGGAACCATGAACCTGCCCGGAAGAGGCGGTCGTAAGCTTTCGGTGGAAGGATATAGGATCTGCCAAAAGTTGTTTGGTTTTAACTAATCTAAAAACTAAATTTGTCAGAAAAAAGTCGTTTTTTGCAAAAAAGCCAAAATAGTGCCATGAAAAGGCGTGTTTTTGGCTTTTTTTATGGTAAGTGTCGACTATTGACAAGTAGGGCCTGTCACGGATATAATATTAACGTTTATGAAGTGAATAAAAGTGAATGATATATCATGAGGGGATGTTATTTATGAAGAAAAAAATCATTTCCGTAATTGTAGGTGTGGCCGGACTGGCTGCTGCCTATTTTGTGGTGAGCGGAATCTCTCATATTGTATATAATCGTCCGGTGGACAATGCTGCTACCGAAAGCACGGCAGAGACAACCGAACAGGGCACCGAGGAAGCCAAAGCTGCCATGACCGAGGATGAGATCAACGAAATGCTGGCAGGCATGAAGACAACGGAGACGGCAGAGACCGAGACTGCGACAGAAGAGCAGAGCGAAGTCATCCCTGTGAAGTTCGAAGAGCTTCAGGCTGTGAATCCGGATATCTACGCCTGGATCACTGTACCGGGAACAGTCATCGATTATCCAATCCTGCAGCATGCATCTGACAATACCTACTATCTTATGCATAATATCGACGGTTCCTATGGATATCCCGGTTGTATCTACACCGAGAATATGAACAGTAAGGACTTCACAGACAACAACACCGTAATCTATGGACATAACATGAAGAACGGCTCCATGTTCGCCCAGTTACATAAATTCGAAGATCCGGACTTTTTCAACGAGAACAGAGAAGTACTGATCTATCTGCCGGACGAAGTGCTGCATTACACCATTTTTGCAGCCCATATCTACGATGACAGACACCTGCTGTACAGCTTTGACTTTACGGATCCGGAGGTCTATCAGAAATACCTGGATTCCATATTCAGCACCCGCGATATGAGTGCAAATATTGACAAGGACATCACTGTGACAACGGACGATCAGATCATTACATTAGTGACCTGTATTGGCAGCCAGCCGAATAACCGACTCCTGGTGCAGGCCGTGCTGACCGACAGAGAACCGGGTACGGAGACTGCCCAGGCTGCAGCTGCAACAGAATAGACCAATAAAGTATTTTATGCGTGGGAGACAGACTATGAAGAAGGAAGAAAGCAGAGACAGCCTCATAGATATTCCGCTTGAAGATGACCGGGACGAATCCCAACTGACAGGCCGGAAAGCGGCAGAATACAATAAGCAGCATGTCATCCGGCACAAAAAGCGTGTCCGGACGAAGATATTATGCGCACTGGGGATTTTGCTGGCACTGCTTGCAATCCTCGCGGTGATCGCAGTGATCCTCATTAACGTGTGGAGATCCACCGGCCGTGCAAGCCTGCTTCATCATGCACAGGGCAACAGTACCGATGCTGCACAGGCGATGCAGGAAGCGGCAAATGAGAAAAATTCCGAAGCCTCCGAAGCACAGGAAGCGGAAGAATCCTATGAACTGCAGGAAGGTCAGATCCGTTACAACGGTAAGACTTACCAATATAAAGATAATCTTATGAATATCCTCTGTCTGGGAATCGATAGCCGTGACGGCATCGCGAAGGAGAAGACACCCGGTAAGGCAGGACAGGCGGACTGCGTGATCCTGGCAGTGCTGGATGATGAAGCGAAGACCATTCAACTCATCAACATCTCCAGAGATTCCATGGTGCCGGTACATGTATATGCTACCGACGGAAGTTATGTGGAGGATCGGACGGAACAGCTGGCTCTGCAGTATGCTTACGGCAACGGCAGGGACTGGAGCTGCCAGCTCATGGAGCAGACGGTATCCGAACTGTTCTACGGATTGCCGATCAATGGCTACTGTGCACTGTCCATGAACAGCATCGCAGATCTGAATGATACGGTAGGCGGTGTGACTGTGACCGTGCCGGAGGATCTGGCAGTGATGCAGCCGAAGCTGTTCACTGCGGGCGATACGGTAACCCTGAAGGGCGAACTGGCATACCATTTTGTTCATGACCGTGACTTTAAGTCTACAGATATTGCTTCCAATAATAAGCGCATTGCCAGACAGAAAGCTTATGCGGTTGCTTTCGTCAACCAATTAAAGCAGGGCATGAAGGAAGATATGACTCTTCCCGTGAAGCTGTACCAGACCGCGGAGAAGCAGATGGTGACCAGTATCGGTCTGGATCAGGCAGTATATCTGTGCACGGAATATATGAACAGCTCCTTTGATACCGACAATATCTACACTATCGCCGGTGAAGTCACCAAGGGAGAGGAATATGCGGAGTTCAATGTGGATGACGATGCTCTGTATCAACTGATCCTCGATGTGTTCTATGAGGAAGTAAACTAATACTAATTACGGTATAACCGGTTGGAGACAGCCGTTTATATATAGAAACCATTCTATACTCTACGAAAGGAGATAATTGTCCAATGAAAAAAGTATATGCTTTGTTATTAGTTGCAGTTATGACCGTAGCTATGGCAGTTCCTACCTTTGCAGCAAACAGCCCTGAGGCTGATCCTGTTGTAAAGACCGCTGCCGGTGTTGATGTCGTAGCAGCAGCAAAGGAAGTTAAGACTTCCGTAGCAGCAGCTTCTGTAGCAGTTCCTTCTGAGCAGCTTGCTAAGCAGGTTGTATCCGTAACCTCTACAGAATCCGTGCTGAAAGACTTAAACGTTCCTACCAGCGCTAAACTGGTAGCAGCAGTTGATGTATCCTACAGCGGAGAGATCCCTGCAGGCGGCGTACAGGTTCCTTTCAAGGTTCCCGGCGCTAAGAAGGGTGATATGGTATATGTTCTTCACAGACAGCCCAACGCACCTTACACCTGGGAAGTAGTTGGTTCCGGCGTTCTCGGTGATGACCTCACCGTAACCGGTACTTTCACCAGCTTCTCTCCCGTTGCATTCATGGTAGTTGATGCAGCTGATGTTGCAGCAACCGCAGTGAAGGCTCCCAAGACCGGCGAGTTCTAAGATATTCTTACGAACTTAATTTCATAAGGCCTTATGAAGTATTGGTCATAAATGAAATAAGAATGAAATTGAAGTAAAAAGGTAGAGTGGTTTCTATGAGACCGGTGTGGCGCTCCGGCGCCATGCCGGGATCAAAAAAAGGAGAAATATCGCATGGAATATATTGATATGCATTCCCACATACTGCCGGGTCTGGATGATGGTTCGAAAAACATGGAAATGACACTTGCCATGCTGCGGGTAGCCGTAGAAGAAGGCATCGGCATGATCTATACCACCCCCCATTGTATGCCGGGGAAGGGACATCCGACGCTTGCAAAGGTGGAGGAACGGATCCGCCTGGTACAGGAGGCGGCCGAGGCAGAAGGAATTCAGATCACCTTAAAAAAAGGCACAGAGTATTACTACATAGAAGAAATGTCAGAATGGATGGAAGAGGGGAAGATCATCACCCTGGGAGATTCCCATTGTGTATTGGTAGAATTCGAACCCTATGCGGAGGAAAAATACATCCGCAATGCAGTCAGAGAGATCCTGGGATTCGGATATCAGCCGGTGATCGCCCATGTGGAGAGATACCGGAATCTGATGGAGCGGAAATTCGCCGCCATCCAGTGGATGAGGGAGATTGGGGCACTGATCCAGGTGAACTGTGCTTCCGTGACCGGAGATAACGGTTTTACTACAAAACAGAACGTGAAGAGCCTGCTGAAAAACGGCCTGGTGGATTTCGTGTCCACAGATGCACACAGACCGGAGGGCAGGGCTCCTTATATAGAGAAATGTGCGGAGCTCCTCCGCAGAAAATACGGAGATATCTATGCCGCGGAGCTCACGGGAGGCAATGCCCGGAGGTTCCTGACGCACAACTAATGAACTCATTTATGTATAACGAGAGGAAAAAATACCATGCAGACTTCTTATCAGGAAGATGAAATTGAAATCGATTTACAGGATCTGTTCGGTCTGCTCCTGCACAAAGCCTGGATCATTATTCTCGCAGCCATCGTGGCAGGTGCCATCGGATTCGCGGTAAGCTTTTTTCTGATCACACCGCAGTATGAATCCACCACCAGCATCTATATCTCTACCAGCAAAGGGAATGAGAACAGCATGACCTACAGCGATGCGCAGCTGGCCAGCCAGTTGACCAAGGACTATGAGGAATTGATCCTGGGACGCACCGTGCTGGAAAAGGTGATCGCACAGTATCAGCTGAATGAAAGCTACGAGAGTCTGAAAAAGAGAGTGTCCGTAGAAAATACTTCCAATACCCGTATCATCAGCATCACGGTAAAGGATCCGAATCCTGCCAATGCACAGATCATAGCCAATAGCATCCGTGATGTGGCAGCGGTACATATCAAGGATGTGACGGATGTGGAGGCTGTCAATGTAGCGGATGAGGCAAACCTGCCGGAAAACCCCTGTGAGCCTTCTATCCCGAAGTGGACACTGATCGCAGCAATACTCGGCGTAATCCTGTCAGCCGGTATTATCATAGTACAGTATCTTCTGGATGATACGATCAAATCTTCCGAGGACATTGAGAAATATCTGGAGCTGTCTACCCTGGGACTGATCCCCAACTTTGATACCGTGGAGAAGAAAAAGAAATCCCGCAGATCAAAGGAGGAAGAAGAAATCCATGAGCCCCGGATGGAAGCGGATGAGGCTATTGAAGTCGTAGATATAGAAAAGGAGCAGGAAGATGCAGAGCATTGAATTAAAACTGGAAAAACAGGATTTCCGTACCAAAGAAGCATTTAAAACGCTCCGCACGAATATCGAATTCTCCGGAGAAAATATCAGGGTCATCTGTGTGACCAGCTGTACGCCGAACGAAGGCAAGAGTAGCGTGTCCTATGAACTGGCAAAATCCTTTGCACAGAATGGAAAGAAAACAATCCTCATTGATGCCGATCTGCGCAAGAGTGTCATGAGGGGCAGACATAAAAAAGGTAAAGTTCGCTTTGGACTGACCAATTACTTAGTCGGAAAGGTAGATCTCGATACGGCAATCTGTGAGACGGATATTCCGAACTTCCATCTCCTCTTCGCCGGACCGGTACCGCCCAACCCCAGTGAGCTGCTGGGCAATTCCCGATTCGAGAAAATGGTAGAGGCATGCCGTATGAAGTATGACATGGTCATCATCGATACACCGCCGCTCGGAAGTGTCATCGACACTGCGGTCGTCTCCAAATTCTGTGACGGCGCGGTGATCATCCTCGCCTGCGGTGAGATCAGCTACCGCTTCGCCAAAAGGGTCAAGGACCAGCTGGCAATGACCGGATGCAAGATCCTCGGCTGCGTGTTAAATAAGGTAGAGATGAGCGGCAAGGGGTACTACGGCAAATATTATGGCAAGTACTACGGGAAGTACTACGGCAAATATTACGGTAACTACGGAACGGAAGAGTAGACGAAGATAAAACAGGAGGGGAAGCCTACTTCGTTGATCCGTTGTAACAGGAGTAGTATTAAGGGTAGACAACATGGAGGAAACTAGAAACTAAAAAACAAAAAAATAATTGTGATAAACCGAAAAATTTTTTTTGGGGGGGGTAGAAACATGTACAAAAAAAAGTACAGTGGCTGGCTGAAACATGCAGACTTTCTGATACTGGATATCATTGTTCTCAAGCTCTCCTTTTATATTGCATATTGCATCCGTCATGGGATCGGTAATATGTATGCGGATCAGCTGTATGCCGGTATGGCAATCGTACTATTGCTGATAGATATCGTCATTGTTATCATTTTTGAAAATTTACATAATGTCATGAAGCGTGGCTTCTGGATCGAGGCCATCCAGACATCCAAGCAGGTGCTGGAGGTATTCGCACTGTTTGCCATCTATCTGGTCACCGTGCAGAGCGCTGAGCAGTTCTCACGTACTGTACTATATCTGACGATGGTATTCTACTGGATCCTGAGCTATGTAGGAAGGATCCTCTGGAAGACATACCTGAGGCATCATAACAGGTATGCACCAAAACGTTCTCTGATCATTGTGACCAAAGCAGACCGTCTGCCTATTCTGACAGAGCAGCTGCAGGGAGAGACCTATGCTTCTTACCAGATCCTGGGCATCACAGTCGTAGATGCGGATATGATGGGACAGCAGATCGGAAACTATACGGTGATAGCGAACGCTGATAGTATCATTGAATATACCCGTACCGGCTGGGTGGACGAGATCTATATAGACCTGGAACCGGGAGATGCATCCGCTGAACCGTTGGTCAGACAATTCCTGGAAATGGGTACGGTAACGCACGTGCGGGTCCCCGATGCACTGACAGAATCCGGACGGAAGATCATCATGGAAAAGCTGGGAGACATGCCGGTAATAACGGCTACGATGAATTATGCTTCTCCCAGACAATTGTTCATGAAGCGATGTCTGGATGTCACAGGAGGTCTGATCGGATGTATCCTGACCGGTATCCTGTGCATTTTCCTGGCACCGGCAATCTATATCCAGTCTCCGGGACCGATTTTTTTCTCCCAGATCAGGGTCGGCAAGAATGGCAAACAGTTCCGCCTCTATAAATTCCGCAGCATGTATATGGATGCGGAGGAACGTAAGGCAGAGCTCATGAAACAGAATAAAATGTCTGACGGCAAGATGTTCAAGCTGGACGAGGATCCCCGCATCATAGGCAGCAGGATCCTGCCGGATGGTACCTATAAAAAAGGAATCGGCAACTTCATCCGAGACTGGAGCATTGACGAATTCCCGCAATTCTTCAATGTACTCAAAGGTGACATCTCTCTCGTAGGCACCAGACCACCCCTCGTCTCCGAGGTAGAACAGTACGAGCTCAGACACTGCACCAGACTTGCCATGAAACCGGGCATCACCGGAATGTGGCAGATCAGCGGGCGGAGCAGCATCACGGATTTTGATGAAGTCGTGAAGCTGGACCGCGAATATATCGAGAACTGGAACTTCGGAAAGGATCTGAGGATACTGTGGAAGACCGTAGGAGCGGTGCTGAAGAAGGACGGAGCGGTGTAAGGGAAAGTGAAAAGTCTGTATGTGGTGGGAGTGCTGGGTACAGGCTTTTTGTGATACAGAGAAAATAAGGATAAGATGGTGTAAAAAGTCAAATGAGAATTGCCATGTTTGGACAAAAACGGCTATCCCGAGAGGGGGGCGTAGAAATTGTTGCAAGAGAATTATGTACTAGAATGGCAAAAAATGGTAATGATGTAACTTGTTATAACAGATCAGGCCATCATATCAGCGGTGCCGAATATGATGAAAGTGAAATAAGGTATGAAGGAATTCGTCAGATATCAGTTCCGACCATTGAAAAAAGGGGATTGGCAGCAGTAAGTTCTTCTTTTTTTGCGGCCATTTATAGTGCGTTTGGAAAATATGATGTGGTGCATATTCACGCAGAGGGACCAGCTTTTTTTTGTTGGATTCCTAAAATATTTGGTAAAAAGGTAATCGTAACAGTCCATGGAATAGACTGGCAAAGAGAAAAATGGAAATCAGGATTTGGTGCAAAATACATTTATCAAGGTGAGAAAAACGCAGTGCGATATGCAAACGAAATTATAGTGCTAAGTCGAGGGGTGCAAGAATATTTTCGCGATTCATACGGGCGGGAGACACATTTTATACCTAATGGAGTTAATAAACCAGAAATAAGAGAAGCAGATTTGATTACAAGAAAATTTGGCCTCGTGAAAGATGCATATATTTTGTTTTTGGGACGACTTGTTCCGGAAAAGGGATTAGGTTATTTGATAAAAGCTTTTAAAGAGGTGAAAACAGATAAAAAACTTGTTATAGCAGGTGGATCCAGTGATACAGATTCTTTTTTACAGGAATTGCACGAAATGGCGAATGGAGATGACAGAATCACTTTCACTGGATTTGTGCAAGGACAAGTTTTAGATGAATTGTACAGTAATGCATATATCTATACTCTTCCATCTGATTTGGAAGGAATGCCATTAAGCCTCTTGGAAGCAATGAGTTATGGAAACTGTTGTTTGGTTTCTGATATTCCAGAGTGTGCAGAAGTTGTAGAAGATAAAGCTTTGATTTTCAAAAAGTCAGATATAGCAGAATTACGAAAAAAACTGCAAGATGCCTGTGACTATCCTAAAAAAGTTATGGAAATGAAGAAGCAAGCGGTTGGTTTTATATGTGAGAAATATAACTGGGATGATGTAGTAGAAGAGACGATGAAGTTATACAAAAAATGATATAAGACAGTTTTAATATAAATGCTATAATTACAGTTTATTTAAAGGTAATCAGAAACCGAAAAATAGGAGAATTAATAATGTCTGAAGAAAAAAAATTAAATGGTACGGTTATCGTTACTTATCGTTGCAATGCGCGGTGTTCCATGTGCAATCGTTATAAGGCACCTTCCAAGCCAGAAGAAGAGATCAGCATTGAGACCATCAAAAAACTGCCGAAGATGTATTTTACGAATATTACTGGAGGAGAGCCGTTCATCCGTACAGATTTGAAGGACATCGTGCGTGAGTTGTACAAGAAATCTGATCGTATCGTTATTTCGACCAACGGCTTCTTCACAGATCGTATCGTTGATCTGTGCAAAGAGTTTCCGCAGATCGGTATCCGTATTTCCATCGAGGGTCTGGAACAGACCAACAATGAAATTCGTGGCCTTCAGAACGGTTATCAGCGTGGCTGCGGTACGCTAAAAAAACTTCGTGAGATGGGCATGAAGGATGTTGGTTTCGGTATGACTGTCCAGGACAAGAACGCACCGGATCTGGTTCCGTTGTATAAGATTTCTGATGAAATGGGCATGGAGTTTGCAACTGCAAGTCTGCACAATAGCTTCTATTTTGTTGAGGCAAAGAACATTATTAACGATCGTCCGATGGTTGCAAAGAACTTCGAAAATTTGGTCAATGAATTGCTGCGTAGCAACAGCCCGAAGAAGTGGTTTCGTGCATACTTTAACCACGGTTTGATTAACTACATCTACGGTCAGAAGCGTTTGCTGCCTTGTGATATGAGCTTTGATACCTTCTTCATTGATCCGTATGGCGATGTCATGCCTTGTAATGGTACCAAGGATAAGGAAGTTATGGGCAATCTGAACAACCAAAGTTGGGATGAGCTGTGGAACAGTCCGCAGGCAGAGGAAGTCCGTAAGAAGGTTCGCTGCTGTGACCGAGACTGCTGGATGATCGGCTCTGTTTCCCCGGCTATGCATAAGTATATTTGGAGGCCTGCTACATGGGTTCTGTTACACAAGTTCAAGGCTTTGCTTAGCAAGCATCCGTACTCTATGTATGAACTGAAAATCTGCCAGGACTATCGTGATGGTAAGGTTACCAAAGAGGAACTCGACAAGTGCAGCACCTGCGATATGAACTGTGTGATCAACAACGGTTTGAGCGAAGCAAGCATGGAACAGCTGAAGAATAAGACTGGCGAGGAAATCGTCGATGCTGATATCGCACAGCAGATGGGAGATAAGGCGTAAAATGACTGATCACAAACTAAGTAGATTGCAGCAAGAAGAATTTAAAATATTTAAAGAATTTATAAGAATTTGCGACGAGAATAAGTTATCATGGTTTATTTGCGGAGGCAGTTTTCTGGGGGCTGTCAGACATAGAGGATTTATTCCATGGGATGATGACATTGATGTAGCAATGCCAAGACCAGACTTTGAAGTATTTCTTGAGTTGGCTCCCAAATATTTACCAGAGGAGTTGTATTTGAGTACATATAATACTGACGAAGAGCATATTACTCTTGTTGCACAAATCTTTAATAGAAACAAGGAGTTCATACTCAATAATGCCGAGAAGAAGGTTCAGACAGGAGCATGGGTAGACATACTTGTCATTGACGGTGCACCTGAGAAAGGGGTGAAACGCAAAATATTTGAAGTGAAATATATGTATTATCGCATGTTGAATCAGTTTGCACATTTTAGTGAGATTGTGAATTTAAACAAGAAGCGTCCGTGGTATGAGAATATTGCGATAAGGTTTGCACAAATCACTCACATTGAAAAATACCTTGATCCGATCAAAATAGGCGATAAGTTTCACCAATTGCTGAAAACTAATTTATATGAAACATCCGCTGAGGTGGCAACATTTATGGGAGCTGCAAAGATGAATGAAATTATTCCAAAAGAAGTATATGGAGTAGGAACAGAATATGATTTTGAAGGAATTAAAGTGAAGGGACCGGATATGTATGACAAGTATTTAAGCCATTTTTATGGAGACTATATGACACCACCATCTGAAAATGAAAGAAATCGTCATAATGTGACTGTGATCTGCTGTGGGGCAGAAGAACAATATCTACATTTAGACTAGTATTTTATTTGCGTATTTTTTCCGTAGAGGGGAGGTGCGCATAAATGTCTAAGATGCATAGAAAAGTTACAACAAAGTTTCTGCCAAATGCAAATCTTTCAACTGCAATGAAGAATGCAGAGGCAAATGTAAATTTGTCTCAGGTAATCATCCTGACTGACAACGATATTAAAGCAATACAGAGAGAGCTGTTAAAAATATTTGATGATATCGTTTCTGTTTGTGAGAAAGAAGGAATTCGATATCAGCTTTCCGGTGGTAGCGTATTAGGTGCAATTCGGCATGGCGGATATATCCCATGGGATGATGATATTGACATCAATATGGAAAGAGCAGAAATTGATCGATTTGTCTCCTGTTTCACCAAAAGATTTTGTGAGAAATATTGGATAAAGATTCCAGGGAAAACGCCAGGATATGATCAAAATAAAATACGTATTGAATCCAAACAGATTAGGGCAAGGGGCTTGTTGGAATTAAATGAGCCAGAATGCGGTTTGTGGATCGATGTGTTTGTTATTGAAAATACATTCGATAATAAGTTACTTCGCACTGTACATGGTATTGGAACGATGGCATTCCGATATATTCTGTCTTGTGTAAAATTCGCCAGAAATGAACATGAAATGGAGTTGATCATCAAGCAGGGCAGTGAACTGCAGAGGTACACAAGAAGCAGATGCCGCCTTGGAAGAGTTTTTTCTGTTATTCCGCTTTCTGTCTGGACAAAACTATCTGTGAAGTGGGTGACAATGTGCAAGACCGAAAATACAATATATGTTGTAATTCCCGGAGGGCGGCATCAATTTTTTAGGGAACTATATCTTCGATCAAAACTGTGTAAAACGAGAGATATCCTCTTTGAAAAAAGAAAAGTGAAAATCACAGAAGATTATGACGTATATATGAAGATATTATACGGAAATGATTACATGAAAATTCCGCCTGTTGAACAGAGAGAAAACCATATTATGCTAGAGTTAGACAGAAGGGCATTAATGGCAGAAGAATCTAAGTGAATCTAACTGGAAAGAGGTTAAGCTATGGAAAAACTGACATGTAAGGAGATTCAATCTCATTGTGTTGAAATGTTACGCTATTTTGATGCATATGCAACATCGCAGAATATTACATACTACTTATCGGGCGGTACACTACTTGGTGCAGTCAGACACCAGGGGTTTATTCCGTGGGATGATGATGTGGATCTTATGCTGCCAAGAAAAGATTATGAGAGACTGATTCATGACTTTGATGGTGGGGAACGTTATGAAATTATTTCATGCGAGACAAATGATGAGTATGGGACTCCATTCGCTCGAATATGGGATAAAAGAACAGCGTTGAAGTGGACGAGTAGCAGAGAGGTACCAATTGGCGTTTTTATTGATCTTTTTCCGATTGATGGATTTCCCGAAAATGAAATTGTATCAAAATTGTATACGAATTATCTTAAACTTTGCAGAACAAAAGTAAATTCCGCTATACGTACCACATTCCAGAAAGGAGAAAGATTCAAAATCATAAAGAAGGGTTTGAAATATGTGTGGAGAAAAAGTGCAAATTATTACGCCAGAAGACAAAATGCAATTGTGAAAAAATACACATATGAGAATAGCAAATATGTCGGAGTCACTACAACTACAGTACATATTTACCGAGAGAGAAATCTGAAAACAGATGTTTTTTCAGGGACATTATATTTGCCTTTTGAACAGCTACAACTTCCTGTACCATCCGGTTATGATAGATATCTCCAGCATTTATATGGGGACTATATGAAACTTCCACCGGTAGACCAACGATGGTCTGAACATAATTTTGTGATTTATAAAATCCCAGAGGGGGATACAATGCTATAAGCAACTTCTCGAAAAAGATTCTTATTATGTACCGCTCGCTGAACGGAGGTGTGCGTGATGAACAATTCTTTGATTTTGACATAGATTACAAAAGAGGATTGTGGAAAAGAGATGTCTCAGGAGGAATCAAGACAGATACAGCTGGACATGATGAATGCGCTGGCTTCATTCTGTGGCAGTAACGATTTCCGATACTATCTGGCTAAAGGGACTCTTTTAGGAGCAATCCGACATAAAGGATGTGTCTTTTGAAGGAAAATGCCACCGATAGAGAAACAAAAATCGCACCATGTATTCCGTATGTACTGGTGGAAATGATCATGCAGGTAATAGTAGATATTATTCAAACACAAAGAAGGAGTTAACAGTTATGGTAGTAGCGTTATTGACAGCTGCCGGGATAGGCAGTCGTATGGGACAAGACATTCCAAAACAGTTTATGCATGTGGAGAATAAGCCAATTATTATTCATACTATGGAAGCGTTTCAGAATCATCCGAGCGTCGATGCAATGGTCGTCGTCACGCTTCCAGCCTGGATTGATGTGTTAAAAGCATATGCAGCACAGTTTAATATTACGAAGCTGCGCTGGGTAGTGGCTGGCGGAACTACTGGGCAGGAGTCTATTTATAATGGATTAATGGCGGTGAAAGCTGAATGTACAGATGATACAATCATTATGGTGCATGATGGTAACCGTTGTTTGGTTTCTAGTGAAATAATTTCAAACAGCCTTGCAACCTTCAAGACACATGGTAGTGCCGTTGCTGCAATTCCTTGTGTAGAGGCAGTTTTCAGAAGTCAGGATAATGGAGAATCTTCAATCATTTCTATACCTAGAGAGCAACTGTTTCGAACACAGACCCCTCACACTTATACATTAGGGAAATTGCTTTGGGCGCACGAGGAAGCTAAAAACAAGGGGATTATCGGAACCGCAGCTTCCTGCGCACTAATGCAGCAGCTGGGAGAAACGGTATACTTTTCAAAAGGATCGGAGGAAAACCTAAAAATCACCACGGTCGATGATATGATGATTTTCAAGGCACTGTTACATACCAAAAAGGATAGTTGGTTAAAATGATACAGTATTCGAGCGATTATTGGAAAGATGTGAATAGAGTTACAGAATTGATTCCAAATGTTAAACAACTATTTAGTAAGCGGATTATGATTACCGGTGGTACAGGCATGATTTGCTCAGCGGTAGCGGAAATTCTTTTCTGTTTGAATCATGAAAGAAATGCGAATATAGATATACTCCTAGCTGGAAGAAGCAGAAATAGAATGATGGAGAGATTTTATTGCTTTTCCGAAGGAAGAGACTACAGTTTTGTTGAATACGATGCAACGAAAAATCAAGAATTGAGCCAATGTACAGATTATATTATTCATGGAGCGAGCAATGCAAATCCGTTAATCTATACGGCACAGCCAGTGGAAACCATGCTCGCAAATTTTCTGGGATTAAATAATCTCTTGGAAATGGGCGTAAGGACAGGAAGCAAGCGGCTGCTCTATGTGTCTTCCAGCGAAGTGTATGGAAACAAGACAGGAAACCAACCATATAAGGAAAAAGATTATGGATATGTAGATATCTTGAATCAGAGAGCATGCTATCCGAGTGCGAAAAGAGCAGCAGAAACGCTTTGCACTGCATATGGTCAGGAATATGGATTAGACACAGTTATTGTGCGCCCTGGGCATATTTATGGTCCAACTATAACGGAGACGGATAGCAGGGCTTCAGCCCAGTTTACGCAGAATGCAATCGAGGGTGAGGATATTGTGATGAAAAGTGCGGGGATGCAGATGCGATCTTATTGCTATGTACTTGACTGTGCTTCAGCAATTCTGACGGTGCTGTTAAACGGAAAGTCTGGGGATGCTTATAATATATCTAATAAGGCTTCTGTCTGTACAATCAGTGATATTGCATTAGCATTGGCGCATGCAGGTGGTCAGAAAGTTGTATATGAAAATGCCACTGATGAGGAAAAAAAGGGATATAACCTTATGAGCAACTCTTCATTAGACGCAGCTAAATTGGAAAAATTAGGCTGGAGAGCTTGTTTTGATTTGGAAGAGGGTGCAGAAGCAACCGTAAAATATATGAAAAAGCTGAGAGGATGATCGAAACAAATGAGCAAAGTATTAACAGTTTCTATTGCTGCCTACAATATGGAATCTTATATTCGTCAGACACTGAATTCTCTTATTGTTCCGGAGATTTTGGAAAAAATAGAGGTTTTGGTGGTAGATGACGGAGGTACTGACGGAACCCTAGCAATTGCAAAAGAGTATGAAACAAAATATCCTATTACTTTTCATGCTATTCATAAAGAAAACGGAGGGTATGGGTCCGTCATTAATAAGAGCATTGAACTTGCGACGGGTAAATATTTTAAACAGCTCGATGGGGATGATTGGTTCGAAACTGAAACATTGTTGGCATATGTTAAACTGTTGGAGCAAAGCGATGCCGATATTGTTTTGACACAAACCATAGAATATCATGAAGATTCCAGTACTTCACAGATTAAGGATGTGTGTGCTCAGGAAGAAGAAGGAAGACATCTATTTACAGATGCATCATTTGATCATTTTATCAGTATGCATTCCGCAACAATAAAGACAGACATTTTGAAAAACATGAAGCGGAGAATTACAGAACATTGTTTTTACACGGATATTGAACTTGTATATTGCCCTTTAAGTATGTTTAACTCTTATTATGTTTGGCATAAGCCGGTTTACATATATCGACTGGGTCGAGAAGGTCAAAGCATGAGTGTTTCAGGAATCAGGAAGTATTATAAGGACCATGAAAGGGTTTTTTGGAAACTTGTTACAATATATAAGGAAATTCCAAATTATGAAATCGCAAAAAAAGATCTTATGCTAATGCGTATATGTAAGGAAATTGCAGCTCATTTTAAATATTGCTGCATGATGGAATCAAAAAGTATGGGTTATGACGAATTGACTACATTTGGATATAAATTAAAGAGAGACTTTCCGGAAGCTTTGCAAGCTGCAAAAAAATACAGCAAATTCGTCAGGTTAATGTTAATGACAAATTATAAGATTTACCCAATACTTGCTTATCGTGAAATGCATCGAGGGGGGCAAAAATAGCCACTGAAACGTTAGAATGTGATCGCCTCTTAAGGAATGTCCAATCAATTTGGAAACTTAAACTTGCGAATGCAGCACTTCTGTTGGGAGGTGCCGCATGAATAAAATATATTACATAGACTTGGATGGGGAGAAGCGGAACACGGCAGGGGCTAAGGCACCGGACGATATTGCTGAATTATGCCGAAGAGGCGGATATCACAGAATTTCAATGCCACTTTATCCAAGAGACAAATCTAAACTCATACAGAAAATATGGTTGCTTACTGTTTGTACATGCAATTGGTGGAGAATCATGCACTGTGTGGAAGAGGATAGCATCATCATATATCAGCACCCACAGTATGGAGTGCGTATCGCCGAAAAAATGATTCCGATGATACAGCGGAACAGTTAGTTTTTTCTTATCATAAGTGTTGCATAACAATGCGAAGTGACTGCTTATATGACAGGCAACCATTTATTAGGGCATGACCCTGCAGAGGACCTGCTTTGCAGCACTTGAATTGGTGAAGGGAAAGAACGAACTGTAGGAGGGGCTGTTCTTTCTCTTTTTCTATTGGTTACGAAAGAACTATATGGGAAAGAATGGGAATGGTCAAGAGGGCAGATAAAAACGTGCCGTAAAAAACAGCACGTTAGGATAGACGATAGAAAGGAGATGTCGGATTTAATCTGCGGTAAAACTGCCGTAGGTGGGAGCTATAATTCGACGCGTGACAATATGATGTCACAGAAAAGTGAAATTAGGGGCAACCAATATAAAGTTACTACTAAAAACCAATGGTATCATCAAAACCGCTGCAATTATCAAATATAGGAGCATCAACTAAAAACATGAAAATAAGTCTGAAAATTGAAAAATTGACGTCATCGGAAAAGGTTTTCTTTTTTGCATATGCCTTGTATTTGATTCCGCAGATTATCGATCTTTCCTTCTATAAAAGGTATACGGGGAACGCTGTAAGGGATTTGATTGCGGTTGCACTTATTATCTTGGTGATGCGCGAGTTTATCTTCGAGAGTAAGACCTACAACAAAAGAGGATTAACTGTTGGAGCAATTTTTGCCGTATTGATTGGTATTACCTGGTATATAGGAGCAGGCTATGGAATCGGGCAGAAGGATATCGCCATCATGCTCATTTTTGTATACGCTGCAAGAAGGATACCATTCAAGAAGATATGCACAATGACGTTGTGGGTAACGATTCCATTGTTAGCGTTCATTATCCTAAGCTCTTATTTGGGCATCATTGACAATTATATTTACACGAGTTCTAGTGGAAGAGTTAGAGAGTACCTTGGCTTTCGATATGCACTTTTCCCATCCATGATTTTGTATAATATTACGGCGTTGATTGTTTACAAGGATACACAGAGGCCATCCGATTACAGAAAGTTGCCTGATCGAAACTATTATCCAAAACTTTCTTTTATAACCATGTGCCTGTTGCTTGCAGTGAACTATTGGATGTATACAAAGACAGATTCGAAGCTTTCTTTTATACTTGCTGTCGTAATAATATTGGCTCCTTGTTTGAAGAGTGTTTATAAGCTCATAAGCGCCAAAATTTGTGGTATGCTTAGCACAAGCTCGTTTGTAATCTGTGGTATCGCATCATTTTGGCTTTCTATCAACTACTCCTCAAGTGTGGAGTGGATGAAGAATTTGAATTCCATTCTCGGTGGGCGTTTGCGACTTGGACAGATGTCGTTGCGTGAGTATGGTTTTTCTGTTTTTGGTGTGAAAGGAATCCAGTGGGTAGGAAACGGTCTGGATGCATACGGAAACAATGTATCAGTAACCAAAGGATATAATTACGTTGACTCCTTTTATATTCTGACACTTCAACGTTATGGTGTAATTGTGTTGGGTGTTCTTATTTTATTGCTGTCAGTTTCCGTATATTTGTTTTGGAAGAAACAAGATTATACCATGGTTATGATCTTAGTTTTGCTGGCGGTACATGGAATCATCGATGATTTGATTCTCCGCATGTACTACAACACCTTTTGGTTCTCCATCGGAGTCATTCTTATGAGAAGTGGTCAAGAATTGAGTGATTATATAAGGCTTGAACGGCGAAAAGTAAGAATAAGGTTTCTATGAGTACATACACGTGGATATTCATACAATCGCAGATTTGATACCACAGTGCTGCTTGAACAGATAATCATAAAAGAATCGTAAAGAACAACAACCGGAGAATAAAACAATAGGAATTAATTATATTGAACGAGGAAATGAATAGGCATGAGCAAGCAGAAATCCTTAAAACTCAATTTCATAATGAACTCCATCCTTACGATGTCCTCCTTCATTTTCCCGCTAATTACATTCCCGTATGTCTCTCGTATTCTTTTGCCGGAAGGGACGGGAAAGGTATCCTTTGCGACATCGGTAATATCGTACTTTGCGATGTTCGCTCAGCTTGGAATACCGACTTATGGCATTCGGGCATGCGCAAAGGTACGTGACAACCGTAAGGAGTTGACAAAAACAGCACAGGAAATCTTCGGGATCAATATTGTAATGACGTTACTGGCTTACGCTGTTTTCGTGGTCGCATTAATAACTGTTCCGCGACTTCAGCAGGATAAGACGCTGTTTTTGATTGTCAGCACAACAATGATCTTTAATGCCATCGGCATGGAATGGCTTTATAAAGCGCTGGAGCAATACACATATATAACCATTCGCTCTATTATCTTTAAGTTTGTCGCGCTTGTTGCAATGTTTCTGCTTATCCATGAAAAGAGCGATTATGTAATATATGGTGGTATCTCCATACTGGCGTCATCTGCATCTAATGTTTTTAATTTTGTTAATGTTCACAGGTATATTGGCTTTCGGCCAGTGGGGCAATATGATTTCAAACGGCATCTAAAGCCCATTACTGTATTTTTTGCAATGTCTTGTGCTACGACAGTTTACACGCATCTTGATACAGTTATGCTAGGTTTTATGACTACTGATGCGGATGTTGGATACTATAATGCCGCCGTGAAGATTAAAACTATTTTGGTTAGTATTGTCACGTCGCTGGGAACGGTAATGCTTCCGAGAGCGTCCTATTATGTTGAACACGGCATGAAGGAGGAGTTCCATAGGATTACCTGCAAGGCAATCAATTTTGTATTCCTACTTGCCACACCGCTGATGGTTTACTTTATGCTGTTTGCAAAGGAAGGCATATTCTTTCTCTCAGGTGATGCTTACGCTGGTTCTATTGCACCAATGCAGCTCATTATGCCTACTCTCCTTTTCATCGGCTTATCCAACATTATGGGAATTCAGATATTAGTTCCATTGGGAAAAGAAAAAGTGGTTCTATACTCTGAAATAGCAGGCGCAGTGGTGGATTTGATCATCAACTGGATCCTGATTCCGTCTATGGCTTCGGCCGGAGCTGCAATCGGGACGCTGGTTGCTGAGGCGGTTGTGACAGTGTGGCAGTATGTCGCATTAAGAGATACTGTAGCAGACGCATACAAACGTGTGCGGTATATTCCGATTATTTTAGGAATTGTTTTAGGGTCACTGGCTTCGGTATGGACAAAGACGCTGGGAATGTATGAATTCTTTACATTGGCACTTTCTGCTGTGATTTTCTTTGGGATTTACGGAATCGTGCTGATAGTTGCTAAGGAACCGCTTACGTTGGAGATTGTAAAGCAGGTGTTTGGAAAATTGAAGAATAAAATTGCAAAATAACCACGTCAGATATAATTGGCGACAAAAGAAGAATTGAGAGCACGTATATAAGGGATAGACAAGGTGGGAAATTTGGATGGAATCTATTGACATGAATGAGGTAGTGAACGACAATCTGGTAGCAAGCAAGCAAGCAAGCAAGCAAGCAAGCAAGCAAGCAAGCAAGCAAGCAAGCAAGCAAGCAAGCAAGCAAGCCGTAACTATAACCTTGACCTTATGAAAATAATCGCATGTGTTGCAGTTGTCGGCTTGCACACGTTGCAGAAGGATTTATCAATTATTAATTCAACACTGTATTACTGCTGCGGCTTCGCTGTACCAGTGTTTTTCATGTGCAGCGGATATATGTTGTTTCAAAGAGATCGTGTGAGCTGTTCTTATGTCGTCAAAAAGATTGCTTCTATTTCGCGTGTTGTGCTAATGTGGTCTTTCTTGATATTTGTATGTGAAATCGGCTGGGATATTTTAAGAGGACGATTCGTTATGGCCTCTTTGTTGGACTTTCCAATCATCGCTATTAAGAGCCTCCTACAAAAAGGACGCTTATGGCAGTTCTGGTATCTTGGAGCGTTGATGATTCTTTATGCGCTATTGCCATTGCTGTTTAAGATGAAAGATAAAATGAAATACATCTGGGCAATTTGCCTTGCTGTTGGATTTGTTCTTCAAGCCGCATCTTATATTTATGGGCAACCGATTCAGAAGTATTTCATTCAGACATTCCGATTGTGGACATGGGTTCAGTATTTTACCTTGGGAGGATTACTGACCCAAAATGAGACTTTTCGAGAGAAAATTTCGGCTCATCAGCATGGAGTTGCACTGATTGTCTTAACAGCGATAATTGTGGCATATCAGAATTTTATGGGAAGATTTGCTCTCCATAATTTATATGCAGAGTATTTCTATGACGATATTTTGACTGTGGCTTGGGTTGTTGCTTTGTTCACACTCGTGATGAGGCTTGAGCTTAATGATAGAGCGGTTACTGTGATAAAACAGCTTGCGCCGATTACGATGGGTGTTTATATTGTACATCCTCTGATAATAATGGCAGCGAATAAGATGCTTTTGATTGAGACAATTCCAGCTTCCCTTTTGTATTTTGCGGGAATATTGGTCTTAAGCATGATGGCATGCTTTATTATGAAGCATGTTCCTAGAATTAGAAAGCTAATAGAAATTTAATGAGGTGTAATTATGTACGATTATTTAGTGGTTGGTTCCGGGCTTTATGGAGCGACGTTTGCGCAGCAGGCAAAAGCACATGGCAAATCAGTTCTTGTGATTGACAAGAGGCCAAATATCGCCGGCAATATTTATACGGAAAAGGTTGAGGGCATCAATTTTCATAAGTACGGTGCGCATATCTTCCACACCAACAATACCGAAGTGTGGAATTATTTGCAGCAGTTCACGGTTTTCAACCGCTTCACCAATTCCCCGGTGGCAAACTACAAGGGTGAACTGTACTCGATGCCCTTTAATATGTACACCTTCAATAAAATGTGGGGTGTCGTAACGCCAAAGGAAGCGCAGGCGAAGATTGACGAGCAGCGCAAGGAAATCACCGGTGAGCCGAAAAACCTTGAAGAACAGGCTATCTCTCTGGTTGGACGGGACATCTATGAAAAACTCGTCAAAGGCTACACTGAAAAGCAGTGGGGGCGTGACTGTAAGGATCTGCCCGCCTTTATCATCAAGCGCCTGCCCGTGCGCCTGACCTTCGACAACAACTATTTCAACGCTTTGTATCAGGGCATTCCTGTTGGCGGTTACACCAAGATGGTCGAGCATATGCTTGACGGTATCGAAGTACGGCTTGGTGTGGACTATCTGGAGCATAAGGCGGAGCTGGATGCGCTGGCCGAGAAGGTCATCTATACCGGCCCTATCGATGCATACTTTGAATTTTCCTTGGGAACGCTTGAATACCGTTCTGTACGCTTTGAGAATGAGATTTTGGATAAGCCGAACTTCCAGGGTAACGCAGCTGTGAACTATACAGACCGAGAGACGCCGTGGACGCGCATCATTGAGCACAAGTGGTTCGAGTTCGGCAAGGACGAACAGGGCAATGACCTGCCCAAGACAATCATCAGCAGAGAGTACAGCTCTGAATGGAAACCGGGAGATGAGCCGTATTATCCAGTCAACGATGTTAAGAATGGCGCACTTTATGCCGAATACAAGAAGCTGGCTGAAGCAGAGGCGAATGTCATCTTTGGTGGCCGTCTCGGTGAGTATAAGTATTATGACATGGATGCTGTAGTAGCGTCGGCATTGGCGATGAGTAAGAAAGAGTTGGGGTAAGTTACTGGACTTATCCCGCACCGGCCCAAAACGAAGGCAAGAAAACATCTATAAAACTGGCTGAAATTGTGATATACTGGGAGGGGTAGCTCCCTACGCTGCTCTGATAATCACACACCTCTCCGTGGTGAGCAGCAGGCAACGATCTTATGATCGGCGAAGATGTGAAGAATAAATTTGTCGCTTATTGTTTTATTTGGAACTTGGCTGAGTTGCATGAAGTTAAAATTCGAAACCAAAGGATTTGTTAAAGACTTTGAGATTGATGGAGGTGCTGTGATGAACAGTCTGATTGTAACGTATATGTGGGTTCAGATGGGATTCCCTACGGGTGTATTTGGAGTTCGTAGCCAAATGCTTACATGAAACAAAACAGACGAGTAAAGAGTGTGACACAAATAAACGAAACTACACCTAGAGGCCGTACCTCTGAACCCTGCTTGGAATATTGCGCGTTAAAACGTTTGGAATATATAAGAAATGAGGAATATGTTTTATGTCCATGTATATTTTTGCCCCTGCTGGAGCAGAAGCTTTTCATAATAACTTGTTAAAATATGCAGTAGAGTTTATTGGTTCACAGCAGAAAGGATTTGGCTCATCGTGGGCGAAAGGGAAACGCTATCTTAAGAAGAAAGTGCTGTGTAGTGGGACTGCACTAAAGCGTGCTTGTGTGGTTAAAAATAAGTATGTAAATCATGACTTTGAGGAATATGGTACAGAAGTTTATTATTATCAAAAGGAAGACTGCGCGCGTATTGTGAAAACAATTTTGGATTACATAGTAGACCATAAAGATGATGCTGCTTTGCCGCAAGCGTTTAGTAACAAGAGCTTTCAAGAACTGCTTGCTGAAACTTATGACCATAGGATTTCTCAGGCTGAATGGGTAAGAGATATGGACTATAAAAGACAAGGCGATGCAGCGCAAATAGTATGTGAGAAGTTGAATTCTCTTCGCTGAATTTTCATAGACTTATTTTGTAAATAGTTGTGAGGAGTTTTTCTTTGGAGGGGTCGATAGGTGAAAAGAGTTAATTTCAGCGATTGGCAAGAAATGGCTCTAAAAAAGGACATAGAGCAAATAAAGAAAAGACTGACTTCACAAGAACCGATTCTCTTTTCACTATGCTGGGAACTTGTATTGGCATTAGGATCGATTATTACTGACCATTTGTTTGATACAGAAAGTGCGCCAGAATGGGTTTGGATTATAGTTATAATTCTGGCTGTAACACCAGCTATAGTGATTTTAGGATGCATGGCAACTAAATGGGTTCACTCAATATTGCGTGTAAAAAAAGGGATATTGAATGTAAAGGATTATGTTGATGTTTTTGATAATGAAATTTCATATTGGGTGATGCTTAGTAATGCATATACTGATATGTTAACTGAAGATACAAATGCTGGAAGTTCAGAGAAGGAGTTTTTGTACCGCGAAGGGTGTTATTATAATAATAAATCGATGCACGCTTTGTATGCCATGAAATCGAATTTTGATAAGGTTTTTAGTTATAATCTTGATGAAGTGCGTAAGAAGAATCTTGTTGATATGGAAAGATTATTTAACCTTTTGAGCGTTATGAATGAACAACAGATTCGATTGGATACTGCTGTTCATGGAATAAATAGTAATGGCATTAAAAGACAGAGAGAATTAAATAAAGGATATTTACAAGAGCTGAAAGCGTTTTTAACGGACCTAAATGCATTGAATAGAAAAAATGGTCATTCTGATTTTATTTGGAAATAACAGTAAAGAGTAGCCATGTGAACAATGAACTCCTATCGTTGGTGAACTGATGAAGGGGTTCAAGATGCCGCGCAAGCCGAAAACTGACTTTGCAGAAAAGCTAGTGGCAGAGAATCAGGAACTGGGAGCTGTTCTGGCAGAGAACCTTCAGGGAGCACTTCCGGCCATTGCACTGGATGGACTGAAGTGCTATACTCCACCGGAAACTGTATGATTACCATGTCATCCAGGCCGATGAGACACCGGTGCTCGTAAACCGTGACGGCCGTCCGGCGGGATCCAAAAGTTATATGTGGGTCTACCGTTCCGGATATATGTATCCGGACAAACAGATCGTCCTGTATGAGTACCAGCGGACCAGAAATGCTTCCCATCCCCGGGAATTTCTGAAGGATTTTTCCGGGATCTGTGTTACGGATGGCTATCAGGTCTATCACACTCTGGAAAAGGAGAAGGAAGACCTGACGATCGCAGGCTGCTGGTAGATGCTTTGTTTGCGTACCTGAAACGGAAGAAAGAACAGATCGTGGTAAAAGGTAAGCTGGAAGCTGCCTTTACCTACCTTCTGAATCAGGAAAAATATCTCCGGGTATTTCTGAATGATGGAGATGTTCCGATGGATAATAATGCTTCGGAACGTGCCATCCGTGGCTTCTGTATCGGAAAGAAGAACTGGGAAGTCATTGATACTATAAACGGAGCAAAGACATCCGCTGTGATCTACAGTATCGCAGAGACATCAAAGGCCAACAATCTGAAACCGTACGAGTACTTTGAACATTTGCTGACCGTGATCCTAGAACACATGGAAGACACAGACCGCAGCTTTCTGGAAGAGTTGCTCCCCTGGTCACCGGCGCTGCCGGAAAACATTCGAAAATAAAATTTACAGCAGGCCGCGAAAGCGGTTTAAGCTTGACAAGGTACTTGCTATGGATCGTTTACCTTCTGGAAGTTAAGACAAGCAAATAAAATGTGGCATATTACCCAAATTCATAAGGTACAGATTTTGCTATTTTGCTACATTGACAATTACATATTTCTTTGTTATTCTCTGTTTGTAAGCAGATTTTTTCTATTTCAAATTTCTAAATCAGCGCAAGTTGATGTCTGTGACTTCAGAGAATTCCTGCTTATTTACCCCATTTAATACAATAGAGCAGGAGATGATGAAGGACAGAGCGTTTGTTCTGTGTATTGCCGTTGTTTATTCTCCTGCAGATGTGTGAGAGGAGAATACGATGGTAAAACGATACGAGGAACTGACGATTTCGGATGATTTTATGTTTGGCAAGACGATGGGAGATAAGGTACTTTGCCAGGATGTGCTGGAACAGCTGCTGGAGGAAAAGGTAGGCGAGCTGGAAGATGTCCAGCCACAGCGGGAATTCCGTTATACTTCCGGTGGCAAGCCGATCCGTCTGGATATATATACGCGGGATAAAAAGCGTATGTACGATGCGGAGATGCAGAATCAGAACCACCAGCCGGTGGAGAAGCTGGAACTGCCGAAACGGAGCAGATTTTACCAGTCTACGATGGATACGGATCATCTGAGTAAGGGAAAATCCTATCGGGAACTGCCGGAGGGGAGAGTGCTGTTCTTATGTACCTTTGATCCATTTGGCAGGGGATATGCGAAGTATTCTTTTCAGAATCTGTGCAAAGAAGACAGAGAACTGTACCTGAAGGATGGGACGGAGAAGATTTTTTATAACTGTGCTGCGGATCCGGAGAAAGTGCCGGAGAATCTGCGGGAGTTATATGATTATATCAGAAGCGGGAAGGTCGGAGGAGACCTGAGCCAAAGAATTGATGAAGCGGTGTGTATAGCACGTAAGAATGAGGAATGGAGGTCGGAGTACATGAAAGAACTGTTACATGATGACGACGTCAGAGAAGAAGAAAGAAATTTTCTCCTGAAGTTGATTTCAAAGATGAGCCTTGGTGGAGATACAGATAAGGTAGCACGGTTAAATGATTCGGAAGTGCTGCTGGCAATGCGGAAGAAGTATGGTCTGGAGTAGTAATCAAATTTGGTTATTTTGCTAAGTTGACAATTGTAAAGGTGTCTGTTATCCTTTACCCATAAGCAGTTTTTTTCTATTTCAAATTTCTAAATCAGTGCAAGCTGATGTCTGTGACTTCAGAGAAATCCCTGCTTATTTACCCCATTAAATACAATAGAGCAGGAGATGATGAAGGACAGAGCGTTTGTTCTGCGTATTGCCGTTGCTTATTCTCCTGCAGATGTGTGAGAGGAGAATACGAATGGTAAAACGATACGAGGAACTGACGATTTCGGATGATTTTATGTTTGGTAAGACGATGGGCGATAAGGTGCTTTGCCAGGATGTGCTGGAACAGCTGCTGGAGGAAAAGGTAGGGGAACTGGAGGATGTGCAGCCACAGCGGGAATTCCGTTATACTTCAGGTGGCAAGCCGGTTCGGCTGGATATATATACGCGGGATAAAAAGCGTATGTACGATGCGGAGATGCAGAATCAGAACCATCAGCCGGTGGAGAAGCTGGAACTGCCGAAACGGAGCAGATTTTACCAGTCTACGATGGATACGGATCATCTGAGTAAGGGAAAATCCTATCGGGAATTACCGGAGGGAAGAGTGCTGTTTCTCTGCACCTTTGATCCATTTGGCAGGGGATATGCGAAGTATTCGTTCCAGAATCTGTGCAAGGAAGACAGGGAACTGTACCTGAAGGATGGAACGGAGAAGATTTTTTATAACTGTGCTGCGGAACCTGAGAAAGTGCCGGAGAATCTGCGGGAGTTATATGATTATATCAGAAGCGGGAAGGTCGGAGGAGACCTGAGCCAGAGGATTGATGAAGCAGTGTGTATAGCACGCAAGAATGAGGAATGGAGGTCGGAGTACATGAAAGAACTGTTACATGATGACGACGTCAGAGAAGAAGGCAGAGCAGAGGGAAGGGAAGAAGGAAGAGAAGAAGGAAGGGCAGTTAAAATAAACCCCATAGAATGGACACGATAAGAAGAAGGGCTCCTTAAAAATGGACACAAGAAGAAAGGATAAAATCCTGGTTAGTGGACAATAAAAGAAGGGATTTCTTCTGGTAGATGATGTATAATAAAAGTATCTATCGGAGGAAATATGAAAGAATACACACCGAAACAAATTAGGGAACTCAAAGCTAACCCGTACACACTTAATGTGACAAAGAACAAGCTTTATTTTACAGCTAAATTTAAAGAAGATTTTTGGATCAGCTATCAGGCTGGTAACGCTCCAAGAAAAATTCTTCTGGATTTTGGATATAATCTAGAGTACTTTGGACAAAAACAGATAGATGACATTGTGCAAAGAATAAAGCGTCAGGCTCTATCGGGCAATGGCTTTACCGAGGGCGAAAACAGACAAAAAAGAATTCCTATGAAAGCAACAAATGAAGAGGACTTGTCATCACCGCAATCCATAGAACGTATGCAGAACGAGCTTTTGTATCTAAGACAAGAAGTAGAGTTTTTAAAAAAAATTATTATTGCGGACAATTCGAGGAAGAGAGATTAGTCATGGAGACTTCAGAAAGCAAATTTGAAATCATCCATGAGACGATAAATAAAGCAAATAATACATTGTCAGTTAAGATGCTCTGTGAAATAGCAGGAGTATCAAGATCCGGTTATTACAACTGGGTACATTCAGCGGATAAAAGAGCAGAAAAAGAAGCACAGGATAGAGCCGATTTTGAATTGGTATTAGCTGCATATAGCTTCAGAGGTTATGATAAAGGGGCTCAAGGAATCTATATGAGATTGTTACATATGAATCCGCCAATCGTTATGAATGTCAAGAAAATAAGACGGTTGATGAAGAAATATGGTCTTATATGTAACATAAGAAAGGCAAACCCTTACAGAAGGATGGCAAAGGCGATAAAGACGAATAGTGTTGCTGATAATCTTGTGAAACGGGAGTTTGAAAAATATGGTCCGAGAAGGATATTGCTTACGGATATAACCTATGTTCCATTTGATGGTCGATTCTGCTATCTATCAACAATTATAGATGCCTTTACAAAACAAATTTTATCGTATGTGTTAAGCGAATCTTTAGAAGTGGATTTTGTTTTGGAAACAGTCAACCTGATGATAGAAAAGCATGGAGTTTCCCTTACAACTAAAACAATCTTACATAGTGATCAAGGGTGCCATTATACGAGTTGCAGTTTTATACAACTTGTCAAAGATAAAGGCTTAAGACAGTCTATGTCCAGAAGAGGAAATTGTTGGGACAATGCACCTCAGGAAAGTTTCTTTGGACGTATGAAGGATCATATAGGAGACAGGCTAAAAGAATGTGGAACATATAGCGAGGTTCGTGCCATTATTGACGATTGGATGGATTCTAAAGAACAACTCTGATTATCTCCAAAAAGCCCGGAAATACGGGCATTTCACGGGATATAAGAACTGAATTTACTACCGATTTACTACTTTCGGATTGAGCTTTGACACGCTTCTGCTTCCCGTGAAGCCCAGCGCCCAAATAGTGACACATCGAAAATTGAATACGACACCGCAGACAGCGGCGTTCTCTTTTCCCCTTTGGGGAGATCAGGACGCCGCTTTTTTGCGCCCAAAAACAGAAAGGAGGCGACCGCCTATGTACTTTACTTCCGGCAGCGACCGGGCCTTTGAACAGCTCATGCAGACGAGGCCGGGCGCAGATCATTTTGACAACGGCGAGGCCGGAGCGCCGGAGGACTGCGGCACCTGCCGTTTCTACCGCCCGCACTGGAAGTACCAGTTTTGTGTGTATGAGGAATGTCCCTACCAGCCGGGCAAGCTCACCGCCCTTGACGGCGCGGTGAAATTTCAAGTGAAAGGAGTGGACGACGAGATGGCAGTTTTTCGAGTGGAGAAAAACCGGGGCTATACGGTGATGTCCAACCACCACCTGCGGAACAAGGACTTGTCCCTGAAAGCCAAGGGGCTGCTGTCGCAAATGCTGTCCTTGCCGGAGAGCTGGGACTTTACGCTGAAAGGCTTATCCCTTATCAACCGGGAGCAGATCGACGCGATCCGGGCGGCTGTCCGGGAGCTGGAACAGGCGGGCTATATCGTGCGTTCCCGTGAGCGTGACAGCCAAGGCCGCCTGCGCGGGGCGGATTACATCATTTATGAACAGCCCCAGCCTGTGCCGGATTCACCTACATTGGAAAATCCAACATTGGATAATCCAACGCAGGAAAAGCCTACGCAGGAAAAACCAACGCAATTAAATAAAGATAGATCAAGTAAAGAGAAATCAATTACGGATGGATCAAATACCGATTCCATTCTTATCCTTTCCCCTCCCTCTCCTTTGGGGGAAGAAGCGGCTGCGCCGCCGGAACGGAAAGGAACGGGAGCGAAATCACAGAGCGCCGTAGAGATTTATCGGGAGATCATCAAGGACAACATCGAGTATGAACACCTTTGCCAGTACGCCAAGGGGATTGACCGGGATATGCTGGACGAGATCGTGGACTTGCTGGTGGAAACCGTATGCAGCGCCCGAAAGACCATCCGCATTGCCGGGGACGATTACCCCGCCGAGCTGGTGAAATCCAAGCTGATGAAGCTGAACAGCTCTCACATTGAGTTTGTCTTTGACTGTATCAGCAAAAACACCACGGAAATACGGAACATCAAAAAATACCTGCTGGCGGTTCTGTTCAACGCCCCAAGCACCATCAACGGCTATTACACGGCGCTGGTGGCCCATGACATGAACACTGGCAAAATCTGAAAGGAGGCCGACCCTATGAAACAGGGTGCTTTGATTTTTGACGAGCAGACAGACCGCTACGACATCCGCTTTGACCTTGCGGACTATTACGGCGGCCTGCACTGCGGAGAAACTTTTGATGTGATGGTGGGCGGCAGATGGAGGCCGACCCGCATTGAGATGGCCGAGAACTGGTATCTGGTAGGAATCCATGCCGACGACCTCTCCGGCCTGCGGGTGCGGATTTAAGCCATCCGCCTGCCTGCTGACTTTCCAAAGGAGGGATAGCAGTTGCAGGAAGAAGTAGACCAGAAAACCATAGCGTTAGCGGTTAAGACGGGCAAGCTCACCGCCCAAGTGCTGCAAGCGGCCATCCGAAAATATCTGTCCGCCCGGCAGAAAGGGACGGGTAAGGCCCATCACGGCCAGCAGAGCTTACGGCAGCTCAAAAAGGACGGTTCCGCCCTGTCCAACATTGAGATCACCGACGCCAACATTGGCCTGTTTAAGCCCTGCGCCAAGAAATACGACATTGATTTTACCCTGCGGAAAGACCGCACTACCCATCCGCCCCGGTATATCGTGATCTTCAAATCCAAGCAGGCGGACAATCTGGAACAGGCGTTTAAGGAGTTTACAGCCAAGAAGCTCCAACAGCAGGAACGCCCCTCCATCCGAAAAACCCTTGCCGTCCTGAAAGAAAAGGCAGCGGCCAGAAGCAGCCAGCAGGCCAAGGAGAAAATCAAGGAAAGGGGGCTGTCACGATGAAGCCGGAAATGAAAAAGCTGATAATCGCCAACCTGCCCTACCTGCTGTTTGTGTACCTGTTCGGCAAGCTGGGACAGACCTACCGGCTGGCGGCTGGGGCGGACTTGTCGGAAAAGCTGCTGCACCTTGCGGACGGCTTTTCCCTTGCCTTTGAAAGCGCCGCCCCCAGCTTCCACCTGTTCGATCTGGCGGTGGGCGTGGCCGGTGCGGTGGCATTGCGGCTGATGGTGTACTGCAAGAGCAAGAACGCCAAGAAATACCGCCGGGGCGTCGAGTACGGCAGCGCCCGTTGGGGAGGCCCCAAAGATATAGCCCCGTACATCGACCCGGTGTTTGACAACAACATCCTCCTGACCCAGACGGAACGCCTCACCATGAACAACCGGCCCAAAGACCCCAAGACCGCCCGGAACAAAAATGTGCTGGTGATCGGCGGTTCCGGCAGCGGCAAGACCCGGTTCTTTGTGAAGCCCAACCTCATGCAGTGTGTGTCCAAGGACTACCCGACCTCATTCGTGATTACTGACCCGAAAGGAAGTCTGATTGGCGAAGTGGGCCAGCTCCTTGTGCGGTGCGGCTACCGGGTAAAAGTGCTGAATACCATTAACTTTTCCAAGAGTATGCGCTACAACCCGTTTCGCTACATCCATTCGGAAAAGGACATTTTGAAGCTGGTAAACACGCTGATCTGCAACACCAAGGGCGAGGGCGAAAAGAGCGCCGAGGATTTTTGGATCAAATCGGAACGCCTGCTGTATTCGGCCCTCATTGGCTATATCTGGTACGAAGCGCCAGACGATGAAATGAATTTCACTACGCTGCTTGAAATGATAAATGCCAGCGAAGCCCGCGAGGACGACCCGGAATTTCAATCCCCGGTAGACCAGATGTTTGAACGGCTGGAAGAAAAAGACCCGGAACATTTTGCGGTGCGCCAGTACCGTAAATTCCTGCTGTCGGCGGGCAAGACCCGCAGCTCCATTTTGATAAGCTGCGGAGCCAGATTAGCGCCCTTTGACATCCGGGAGGTGCGGGAGCTGATGGAGGACGACGAACTGGAACTTGACACCATCGGGGATCAAAAAACGGCCCTGTTCCTGATTATGTCGGACACGGACACGACCTTTAATTTCATTCTGGCAATGGTGCAAAGCCAGCTTATCAACCTTTTGTGCGACCGGGCCGACGACAAATACGGCGGGCGGCTGCCCGTCCATGTGCGGCTGATTCTGGACGAGTTCGCCAACATCGGCCAGATTCCAAACTTTGACAAGCTGATTGCCACCATACGAAGCCGGGAAATCTCGGCTTCTATTATTTTGCAGAGCCAGTCGCAGCTAAAGGCCATTTACAAGGACGCGGCGGAAATCATTTCCGACAACTGCGACTGTACGCTGTTCCTTAGTGGCCGGGGCAAGAACGCCAAGGAGATCGCGGAGGTGCTGGGCAAGGAAACCATTGACAGCTACAACCAGAGCGAGAACCGGGGCGCGCAGACCTCCCACGGACTGAACTACCAAAAACTCGGAAAGGAGCTGATGAGCCAAGACGAAATTGCAACGATGGACGGAGGCAAGTGTATTTTGCAGGTGCGCGGCGTAAGGCCGTTTTTCAGTGAGAAATACGACATCACCCGCCACCCCCGCTATAAATACCTCTCGGACGCCGACAAAAAGAATACCTTTGATGTGGACAGCTACCTGTCGTCCCTGCGCCGGAAAAAGCGGCGCGTGATAACAGAGGACGAACCCTTTGACCTCTACGACATTGAGCTGTCGGATGAAGATTTTGCCGCGGAATAAAGCGGCCATAGAGAAAGGAGCGTGACCGATGGGGCACTCGGACGAATGGACATTTGCGGATTATTTCAAGTATGAGCAGGAAATCTACCGGGCGATCATTTCCGCTGCGGTTCTATGCCAGTGGATCGCAGAACATGATACCCCGCCCACGGACGGGGAAGCCGAAGAACTTGCAAGGGAAATAGACCGCAG